>CEQS01058134.1_pt1 | contig 74115 bp, 72 predicted proteins | sample 530981 | NCBI WGS metagenome assembly CEQS01 (sample SAMEA2621176, study PRJEB7988) | marine metagenome | biome: marine biome (ENVO:00000447); feature: mesopelagic zone (ENVO:00000213); material: "saline water (ENVO:00002010), including plankton (ENVO:xxxxxxxx)" | depth 800 m
GGGGAGCGCTGATTATGAAAGTATATGTTTTAGAAAGCTTGGTGGACGGTTCTCACTATGTGGGGATGTCACAGAATGAGGAAAAAAGGCTTTTGGAGCATAATAGCGGAAAGGTTAAATCAACTAAGGCTAAAAAGCCGTAGAAAGTTATTTTTGTGGAGGAATTTCAATCGAGACCAGAGGCTCGTCTACGGGAAAAGTATTTGAAAAGTGCCGCAGGTAGAAGGTTTAGAAAAACACTTGGCTGATTTTGATAATTCCGATTTACTTAAAGGGTCATTAGCTCAGTTGGTTTAGAGCGCTGCCTTGACAGGGCAGAGGTCACTGGTTCGAATCCAGTATGACCCACACAAACGGAAAGGGCTTCACAAAGTGAGGCCCTTTTTATTTGTAGGAGTTCGTATGATTTGAACCAACAAAACAAAGTTTTGAGTTCGAGCCGACCGAAGGGAGCCCATGAGCGCAGCGAACTAATCCAGTATGACCCACTTTTAATCGCCGTCGCCAAGGCTTTGGCGATTAATAATTGGCAAAAGTCTGGATCACAGCGTACCCTTAACCCCTACATCTGAATATAATTCATGTTCTCTATAGGAGCAGGAAGGTTTTCAGGATCCTCTTCTATAATCTGCAAAAGATCCCGGGTAATACCCCTGGAAATATTCGAAATAGGAACATCATTAGGTGAACCTTCAAAGGGGTTTTCTCCCGCAAGGCCAATCCTTAACATGGTATTGAATACCCAAATTACAATGACTGTAAAGGGAATGTTCAACCATACAAAGTATGTACCTATAAATGGATTCGTTTTAGCTATTCCCAATCCCATGTTGGCAAATGCAGGTATTATTGCCATGGGCAGCAACCACATAAAAATGTGGACAAAGTGATACCCGATACTTCCATACTGTTTGGGGTAGGGAAAGTTTTTAATCCGTTCGGATTTTCCCTGAAGTGCGGTTAGCTCCTGAAGTATTTGTTGCAAATTCAGCAGGCTAAAATCCCACAATTTCTTTTCGTCGGTTAGTTTTCTCAAATGTTTCGACTGAAGACTGATAATAGCGTTAGGTTTATTGTCTTTAGACATAACGTAGTCAAATTCTTCTTTCGAAAGGTGGGGTTTTAACTCATTTTCCAAGGCTATTTCGTATTCCGGAATATGGTATTGATACTCTTCTTTTTTGTGAATAACTTCATACGATGCTTCCCATTCTTTCTTGGTACGCATTGCATATCGCAAGGCGGTTAACCAGGCGATGTGCCTATTGGTTACAATTTTTATCTCTTCCGACTCGTCCTTTAAGGCTTCAGATCTATGCATATAAAAGCTGTCTTTCAACGTAATGATTAAAGACCTGGAAGCATTGACAATCCCGCCCCAAATTTTTCGGGCTTCCCAAATTCTGTCGTAGGCAGCATTATTCTGGAAACCAACCATAAATGCTACGGCCGTACCTACCAGGGCAACCGGAGCTAGGGGCACCTGTAACCATTTTATATTCAGTAACTCATAAAGTGCGGTGATTGCTGTGGCAAAAATGAAAAAGAAAATGAGTTCTCGTTTGGTCCAGATTAATACACTCTTAAATGGGAATCTTCTTTGTACGTACATACTGTTCTATTTAGCCTTACAATGTATGAGCTTTTTAATTAATAGGTGGAGTTAGACCAAAAGTAGCCCAAGAGAATTTCCTGCCAAGGCATTATGTTCAATCGTCTCTAAAAATTTGATAAAAAAAGCGTAAATATCTAATTATCATGTATTGACGTCAGGATTTCTCGGTTCGAATTTTAAATATTGGGAACTATTTTAATTAATTTAGTGCCAAACAAACACCTATGAAAACTTCCCCGCAGTACCCGGCTCAGCGTGAGGAGCTATTGAAAAAATTTGGTGACGTTCCTTCACAAGAGATTAATTTCATTCGGAATATTAGTAAGGAAAACCCATTTAACCCCCTCAAAGCGGGTGATAAAGTTCCGGAATTTAAGCTCAAGAATCACCATGGGAAGGATGTGAATTTTAGTTCTATCTATTCCAGAGGGCCTGTAGTATTGTCGTTTAACCGTGGCAATTGGTGTGGGTTCTGTCAAATGGAATTGAATACGTGGAAATCCTTCCTTACCGATTTGGCATTTTATAGTTCAACCCTGGTTTCAATTACTTCGGACATAACCTGGCGGAAGCATTTTGTAGATTCTATGGAAGGAAAAGATAATCTGGTCCTTCTTGAAGACCAGCACTTTGAAGTTGCAGATCGGTTTGGACTTCGTTATAAAATGTCAGAAGAATATGTCAATGCTTTTGAGGCTTTCGGAATGAGTCTAAATGACTTTTATGGTGAGCCGGCTGAGAACGACGTCCATTCTTTACCCGTGCCCGCAACGTTTGTAATTAATTCAGAAGGTATCATCATTTATGATTACTTCAATACCGACTACACCCAGCGCGTGGAACCCTACGAGATCATTAAAGTGCTTATTAAGAATTCAAAAAACTAAATCATGAGTGAATCATTGACCGCAGAACTTAAATCCTTCAAAGACAATTCTGGAGGGTATAACAGAAGTGATGAAATTTGCATTGAAAAAGCGACCAAAGTATATGAACAGGGAAGATATCCAGTGGTAGGTGATCAAGCCATCCCATTTACATTACCCAATGTAAATAACGAAAATATTTCGCTGGAATCCTTATTGGTTAAAGGACCGGTAATTCTTAGTTTTTTTAGAGGAGGTTGGTGCAACTATTGTCAAATTGAACTGAAGGCACTTCAGCGGTCCATGCCTGAATTTGAAAAGCTAAATGCCAGCCTAGTTGGGATTTCTCCGTCCGTTATTTCCGTTAAAGACATTACCCAAGGTCAAATTACGGTAAGCTACGCGGTATTGTCCGATATTGGAAATTCGGTGGCAGAGAACTATGGATTGCGTTTTCAAATGACCAAGGAGCTAGTGGATATTTTTGATGGGTTTGGCCTTGATATGGAAGAGATTCACGCAGTATCAGGTGATGAATCGGAAAACCTACCAATACCAGCAACCTTTGTGATTGATCAAAACATGAATATTGTGTTTTCCTTTGTTGATCCGGATCACACGAAACGAGCCGACCCAACGGAAATTATCGCCGCTCTAATGTCAATTACTTAGTGGAAGAAAACCAGAACCAGGAAAAGGAATTTTTGATCCGTGAAATAGAGAACCTTCGAGCGAACCTCGAAGCTATGGATCAAAAAAACAAGCAACTTGAGACTGAACTTCGTCAGGTTCAGGAGAAAACCTGGACCGGTAAATGGGAAATGGACCTGACAACCAAGTCGGTAAGCTGGTCCGACGAAATGTATCTTATTCTTGGCTTGGATAAATCTGAGGTCAAAGCAGATATGAAGCTTTTCAACGAGAAGCTTCCTCCTATAAGCCGTGATAAGCTTAATGGTGCTATAAGGAAATGTTTTCTTTCAAAGGAAGACTATTCCTTCGAGCATGTAGTTGAGCGTTCTGAAACCGAAAAGCTGAATGTTAGGACCGATCTTAAATTAGCCCTGAATGATGCCGGTGCACCGGTTAAACTAGTCGGAATCACCAACGATATCACCAGTATAAAAACAGCTCAACAGGAACTTGAAAAATTATCTCTAATAGCGTCTAAAACTTCCAATGCAGTATTGGTTACCGATGTCAATACCAATATAGAATGGATCAATGAAGGGTTTATTAGGCTCTTTGGGTTTAGGCTTGATGAAGTTGTGGGAAAGAAATTCAAGGAGTTGCTTAAAGACCAGGAATTGGAATTGGGTAATCATAGTTACATTTTCAAGATGCTTAACCAATATCACGCATTGAATGAAGAAACAGTAATGATGTCGAAAAAATCAAATGAAATATGGGTACTGGTAAATCTTACACCGATACTTGATTATGAACTGAATCCCGAGAAATATATTGCGATTATTACTGACATTACGGTTCAAAAGAAAAATGAACGACAGCTGGAAAAACAAAAAACAGAAATCAGCAAGCAGCGCGATAAGGTTGAGTTGATCAATAGTGAATTAACTGCGACCTTGGATGAATTGGCCCGAACTAAAATTTCCAGAAAGTCAATCATATTTAGTATTGGAACCATTGTTTTCCTGGTAATACTAACCGAGGCATTCTTTGACCCAATAATTGAGAAGTATGCCTATAACAATTACCTTAGTGTAGGTGTTAAGGTGGGTATTGCTTTGCTCTTAAAGCCAGTTGAAAGTATTTATGAGCGGATATTGATCAAGCGTGCCTTATCTAAATCTAAGAAGTAAATTTTCTGTGTAGTTAATAATGGAAAACAAAAATCAGGTATATATAGGAACGAGTTTGGATGGTTTCATTGCCGATGAAAATGGTGGCCTGGAATGGTTGGATATGGTGCCCAATCCAAATAATGAGGACATGGGGTACTATGTATTTATGGATAAAATAGATGCACTGGTAATGGGTAGAACCACCTTTGAAACTGTTATTGGGTTTGATGTTGATTGGCCCTACAAAAAGCCTGTCTTTGTACTGAGCAGTTCACTTGGAGAAATTCCAAATTCACATCAGGGGAAAGCTTTTCTGGTAAATGGAACATTAGAGGAAGTATTGGAACAAATCCATTCGCAAGGGCACCATAGCCTGTATATTGATGGTGGAAAAACTATACAGGGATTTTTGAAAGAGGACCTCATTGATGAATTAATTATTACCGTTTTACCCGTTTTATTAGGCGGTGGGTTTCCGTTGTTCGGAAGCATGAAAGATAAGTTGGAATTTGAACTGATAGAATCAAAAGTCCACTTGGGGCAGCTTGTCCAACTTCACTATAAAAGGAAGAGAGGTTAAAAAGTCTCCCCCATGGTAAATGACATACTCCAGTCATCCCTACCCGCGGCAACGTCTAACCCAATATTGAATTTTTCCTCTTTCATCACCATGACCCGAATTCCGCCACCGGCTCCAGGCCACAGATTATTCCAGGAAAAATCCGATGCATCGTAGGTAGTGGTTGCAATACCGGCAAAGGCTACCATGGAAATACGTTTCCATATTTGAATTCTTGACTCCGTTTGCAAGGCGAATAGCTGGTTGCCGCGTTGTTTCCCTTCCGAATATCCCCGAATATCGGTTTGTCCAATAATTTCCTGACCTTCAAAGGGTACTGACCCGACCCCAAATGAAGTGTGAAAACGTGATGCCTGAATTATTCTTTTATGGATACGCTGGTAGTTGTTAACCGAAAGGTGAATTTTATTAAAGGTATTTCTGTTTCCTAACCAATCGGCATACCAGTCCCAGCTACTCTCCACAAAAAAACCTTTATCCGGATAGTAAACATCATTTCTTGAATCATAATCAAAATCAAGCCCCACATTATTTAACTGGGTAGGCGCTGTTTTGATATTGGTATCAATAATCGAAAATGTAGTTTTCGCTTCTGCGTACATTCCGTGTACACCACCATAAAGTTTTCTGGGGTTGTCAACCTTGGTAATTCGTCGTAGCAACTGGCCCGAAAGCATGGTATAACCCGTATTGTATTTAATAAATGCACCAGTTTCGGGGAAAGGGCTCCAAAAGAACTGATAGTTGAACGAAAAGTAACCACCGAACATCATGGTCCGCCATTTGTCTTCGTTCAAATAAAGCATAGAGAACCCAACAGCTCCCCACGTTTGGGTGGTTGTTCCTATACCCATGGCTCCAACAATAGATTTGGGAGAGATGGTATCTTCTTTATTAAATCGAAACATGCCCATTACAACAGCACCATACATAAATTCCTGGGTACGGTCGTAATTTAGATATGGGAATCCAGCCAGCTTAAGTTTCTTAGAAGAAGTGTCTTTTCCACCAAAACCACCTCCACCCATGTCAAACTGCGAGAAGCCATTTAGAGAAAGCCCCCATACAATTATTAGGATAATTGCAACCCTAAAACTCTGCATTCTTTGGAGTCCGTGGAAATGGGATTACATCTCTTACATTAGTCATGCCGGTTACGAATAGCACCAACCTTTCAAAGCCTAATCCAAACCCGGAGTGTATACAGGTACCAAATTTTCGGGTATCCAGATACCAGAACATTTCATCTTCCGGGATGTTGAATTCCTTCATTTTGTTTTGCAACACATCCAAGCGCTCCTCACGTTGTGAACCGCCAACGATTTCACCAATTCCGGGGAATAAAATATCCATAGCAGCCACCGTTTTTTCGTCATCATTTACTCGCATATAAAATGCCTTGATCTTTGCAGGATAGTCATACAGTATGACGGGTTTACCGAAGTGCTTTTCAACCAGGTATCGTTCGTGTTCGCTTTGTAAGTCAACCCCCCATTCGTCGATGTGGTATTCAAATTTTTTCTTTTTGTTGGGCTTGCTGTTTCTCAGTATTTGATAGGCTTCTGTATAAGATACACGTTCAAAGTCATTTTCAGTAACCAACCGCAGCTTTTCCCTAAGTGCATGGGGTTGACGTAATTCGGCCTTCATGTTTTTTTCTTCCTGAACGATTCGGTTCTCCAAAAATTCCAAATCGTCGTCGCATTTTTCTAATATGTAACGAATTACATATTTTAGAAAGTCTTCAGCCAAATCCATGTTGTCGAAGAGGTCATTAAACGCAACCTCAGGTTCGATCATCCAAAACTCGGCCAGGTGTCGGGAAGTATTTGAGTTTTCTGCTCTAAAAGTTGGTCCAAACGTATAGACCTTAGATAATGCCAAAGCCGCTAACTCTGCTTCCAACTGACCCGATACCGTAAGGTTTGTCTCTTTACCAAAAAAGTCTTCGTTAAAATCCACATCCCCTGACTCGGTCACTGGAGGGCTTTTTGCATCAAGCGTAGAAACCCGAAACATTTCTCCTGCACCTTCAGCATCCGATCCTGTAATTATTGGGGAGTGCAACGAATAGAAACCATTTTCATTAAAGTATTGGTGAATGGCAAAAGCAACCGCGTGGCGAATGCGAAAAACAGCACTAAACGTATTGGTTCTAAACCTTAAGTGAGCATTTTCTCTTAAAAACTCCAGGCTGTGCTTTTTAGGTTGAATAGGAAACTCGTCCGGGTTTGAGTCACCAAGAACCTCCAGGTCATTTACCATCAGTTCAATACTCTGTCCCTTGCCTTGGCTCTCGACAATTTCACCACTCAGGCTTAAGCATGCGCTCGTAGTAATTCTCTTAAGGGCGTCCTCATTAAATTTCTCAAAATCGATAACGCATTGAAGGTTTTTTATGGTAGAACCATCGTTCAATGCAATAAAACGATTGCTTCTAAACGTCCTAACCCATCCTTTTAAGGTCACTTTTTCTCCAATCTTCCCAGCTTCAATTAGTCCTTTTATCGATATTTTTTCCATTTCGTCGAACGTGCAATTAATTTGAAGCTGCAAATGTAATTCATTGCAATGCACCACCAAATCTATGTTTGGAGCGTTTTTTCAAGCCAATCATAAATGGAAACGAACAGCCCAATGGAAACGTTTTACCTTTTTAACGTTTCCATGGTTTTTATTTGATATACATTTGCGCCATGGAAAAAATGGAGCAATTAATTGTAAGTGCCATGGACGTATTCATGAAGTATGGAATACGCAGTGTTACAATGGATGATCTGGCTCGCCATTTAAGTGTTTCAAAGAAAACCCTATACAAATATTTCAAGGATAAAAATGACTTGGTTATTAAGGGAATGGAATATCATCATAAAATGGAGCAATGTGCCATGGAGGCATGTTTTGATGAAAAGCTAAATGCCATTGATGAAAACTTTGCCATTTCCAAAGTAATTCTGGAGCAATTGCAAAACATTCATCCTTCCGTAATGTATGATCTGGAAAAATATTATCCAGAAGCCATGGCAAAGTTTGATGACTACAAGAAAACTGTAGTTAAAGAATGGGTTGAAAACAATTTAAAGAAGGGAATAGAAGAAGGCTTATTTCGTGAAGACATAAATATCCCAATAATAACGGCCATGTACTTGGCAAGAATGAATGACTTCATGCACACCGATCTATTCCCTGAAGAATATTCGCCCGCTGATATTTACCTTGAAATATTCAGGTATCACATTCGGGGAGTTGCATCTCAAAAGGGTGTAAACTACCTGAAAGAAAAAGTCAAAAAAGAGAAATAGCATTAAATAATAAAACACAAACGAAATGACACACCCAAAGAAAATTCTGATTGTGGCTGCTGTGCTGACTTCTATCTCAGCATTCACCCAAGCAGAAGAAAAGAAAACAGAATTTTCGCTAAAAGAGGCGCAAGATTACGCCGTAGAAAATTCTTATTTTACCAGAAGCGCCATGATGGATGTTACCATGGCAGAACAGAAGGTAAAGGAAATTACAAGAGTTGGCTTGCCACAGGTTACAGGAAAGGCAGGATACAATCATTTTATTGATATTCCAACGCAGTTGGCTCCGGCCAATTCGTTTGACCCTAGTGCACCTGCCGATGAGTTTGTTGAGTTTCAGTTTGGAACCAAAAGCAATATGAACGCTGGCGTATATGTGAACCAAATGCTGTTTGACGGAGCGTATATTGTTGGCCTTAAAGCTTCCAAAACGTATCGGGAATTGGCATATGCAAATGAGGCTAAAACCAAGGTTGAGATAAAACGTGATGTGGTTAAAGCCTATGGGTTGGCCATTGTTTCAGCTTTGAATTTAACCTATGTAAAAGAGAACGAAGCAAAGCTTAAAAGTTTGGTTGAGGAAAACCAAGCCATGTACGATGCCGGATTTATGGAAGAAAAAGACCTGGATCAAGTAAAGCTTTTGTTGCTTCAGACCCAAAGTGTTTTAATTGAAACTGAGAACAGCTATAAGGTTTCATTGGATATGTTGAAGTTTACCATGGGTAAGCCTATTGCTGAAGAAATTGTATTGACCGAGGACATTGAAAAGATTAAGGATCCCTTTGTTGCTAAAGAAGAAAACCTAAATGCAAGGCTTTCATTGTCAACCCACGTTGATTACCGAAGAGCAACTGCGAACCTGGAATCCAAAAGCCTGAGTTTAAGCAATGAAAAAATGACCTACTATCCTAAACTTTATGGATTTTTAAACCTGGAAGGGAACTCATATGGGAATGAGTTTAATCATTTTTCAAGCGATGGAAAATGGTTTCCGACAACCATTGTTGGCGTACAATTGAATGTTCCCATATTCACCAGTGGTCAACGCCATATGAAGGTACAACAGGCTAAGGTTGGTGTTGAACAAGCAGAATTGCAACTGAAACAAATGGAAGAAAGTTTATACCTGGACGTAGCCAATAAAAGAAATGCATACGAAGCAGCAATGAATAAGCTTGACAATAACAAACAGAACCTGGACTTATCCAGTCGAATCAAGGACCAAACCAGGGTAAAATATAAAGAAGGTATGAGCTCAAGCGTGGAGCTTACCCAAACTGAAAATCAATTCTTGCAGAGCCAGATAAACTATGTATTGTCAATGTATGATGTAATTACTTCAAAAGCTGATTTGGACTATGCACTTGGAAAACTTTAAGCGAATTAATAAGGCAAAAAACATAAATAAGAAAGTTAACAAACACTCAATATACACTCAAATGAAAAATTCAATACTAATAGCACTTGTAGCAGCGGTCGTAATGGCATGCGGAGGCGGTGCCGGAGAAAAAAGCGAACTGGATACGTTAATTGCTGAAAAGGATTCTTTGAAAAAAATCAAAGATGAACTGTCTGGAGCTATTGCAGAACTAGAAACGCAAATAAAAGATTTAGATACTACCAAAACGTTTACCCTGGTAACTACGGAAGCTGTAAGAAGGGAGAACTTTAAGCATTACTTTCAGGTTTATGGAACGGTAAAATCGGATCAAAACGCACAGATTTATTCTGAGGTTTCCGGAAAAATTATAACCATTAAGGTTAAGGAAGGAAATCGTGTTGCTAAAGGTCAGGTACTGGCAGTAATCGATGTTAGTGTAATGCGTGAGCAGGAGCAGGAACTAAAAACCCGATTGGAACTTGCAGAAACAACGTACCGGAAACAGAAAAAGCTTTGGGATCAGAATATAGGTTCTGAAATGCAATACTTGCAAGCCAAGAGTAATCGCGATGCATTAAGAAGCAGCTTAAGTAGCCTGCAGACTCAAATGGCAATGGGTAACGTTAAGGCACCATTTTCAGGGGTTATTGATGAAATATTTCCACGTGTAGGTGAAATGGCTATGCCTGGTTTTCCATTATTCAGGTTGGTTAATTTGGATGAGGTCTATATAAAAGCTGACGTCTCAGAAAGCTATTTAGGCAAAGTAAAAGAGGGAGATAAAGTCGTTGTTTCATTGCCTTCTGTTGGTACTAAACTAGAAAGCGACATTGAACGGACAGGACAGTACATCAACGAGGCAAACAGAACCTTTAAAATAAAAACGACGATCCAAAACAAAGACAAGATGCTGAAACCAAATATGGTTGCACTTCTTGAGATCGAAGATTTTTCACGTGACTCTGCCATCGTAATTTCTTCTGACCTCATCCTTCAGGGTGCAGGAGGAACACAATACGTATATGTAGTTAACGGTACTAACGGAATTGCGGTTGCTGAAAAAACACTGGTAGAAGTGGAAATGACCTATAAGGATAAAGCGCTTATTGCGAGTGGACTTACGGGTAATGAAAACCTGGTGAAGAAAGGCGCGAGAAGCATTCGAAACGGACAGCAAATTGAGGTGAAAAACTAGTTAAGACTCATTTTTAACCCCCTACACAATGGAAGAAAAAGAAAACAAAGGGATTCTAAAAGAGTTTAAACTCTCCAGTCTCTCACTTAAAAATAAGATGACGGTTTATGTAATAACCGCCATCACACTACTTGCAGGTCTAAGTACTTATATGTCTATGCCTCGTGAGGCCTTTCCGGAGATAGTAATGCCACAGATTTATGTAGGTACTCCATATCCTGGAAACTCTTCAGCTGACATCGAAAAACTGATTACGAGACCTCTTGAAAAAGAAATAAAATCAATTTCGGGAATTGATAAAATGACCTCAACGTCAGTTCAGGGTTATTCTACCATATTTATTGAATTTGATTTTAGCATTACTCCAGAAGAGGCACTTAGAAAGGTTAAAGACAAGGTGGATCTCGCCAAAGGTGACCCCGATTTTCCTAATGATTTGCCTGCAGATCCGAACGTATTTGAAATGAATATGTCGGAAATGATGCCGATTGTTAACATTAACCTATCCGGTGACTACTCGGTTGACCAGCTTAAAGAATATGCCGAATACTTAGAAGATAAAATCGAAGCTCTACCGGAAATTACGGAGGTAGACATTCGTGGGGTTACCGAAAAGGAAATGAAGATAAACGTGGACCTCGCCAAAATGGAGGCCATGGAAATTAGCTTCAACGATATTGCAAATGCAGTTAGGAATGAAAACATTACCATTTCTGGTGGTGATGTGCTTTCTGGGAATACAAGACGAACCGTTCGAGTTGTTGGTGATTTTATGGATGCGTCAGAACTTGAAGATGTAACTGTTAAACAAGAGGACTTCAACATTGTTTACCTAAGGGATATAGCGGAAGTTGTATTTGAAGAAGCGGAAAAAACCAGCTATGCTCGGGAGTACCAGAAACCAGTTGTAATGGTTGATGTTAAAAAACGGGGTGGCGAAAACTTAATTCAGGCATCGGAGTCGATCAACAAAATTATCGATGAGGCTAAGGGAAGCGTAATACCTGATAACGTAACCATAACACTCACCAATGACCAAAGTGATGACACCCGTAGAATGGTGAGCGAACTTGAAAACAGTATCATATTCGGTATGTTACTGGTTGTTTTGGTCCTCCTCTTTTTCCTGGGAATTAGAAATGCGCTTTTTGTTGGGATCGCTATTCCTTTAAGTATGTTGCTGTCCTTGTTCATTTTGGGATCTATGGGAATTACCTTAAACATTATGGTGTTATTCTCCTTGATTTTAGCACTGGGAATGTTGGTGGACAATGGAATTGTTGTAGTGGAAAACATCTATCGTTTGATGGACGAAGAAGGAATGCCCGCTATGAAAGCGGCACGTTATGGAGTAGGTGAGGTAGCCATGCCAATTATTGCTTCTACAGCCACAACTCTTGCCGCCTTCCTTCCATTGGCAATTTGGCCAGGAATGATGGGTGAGTTTATGTTCTGGCTTCCAGTTACTTTAATGACGGTATTGGGTTCTTCACTTTTTGTGGCGCTGGTGATTAACCCGGTGCTGACATCGGTATTGATGAAGGTGGAAGAGAAGAAATCTAACCCACGAAAATTGGCAATCGTAGGAATATCTATGATTCTGTTTGGAATATTAATGAGACTTGGCGGGGCTTTAACATTTGGCAGCTTGCTAATAATAGGTGGGGTAATTGGATTCCTCAACTATTATATTCTTTCACCTGGTACCAAATGGTTTCAAAACAAATTCCTCCCATTATTGGAGAACATATACAACGGGTTCATTGGAATTGCCTTAAAAAGAAAGAATCCTATTTGGTTCTTTATTGGCACCATCGTCTTTTTTATTGTTTCGATTGTTCTATTGGCAGTGGCAACACCTAAGGTGATTTTCTTCCCAATAGGTCAGCCGAAGTATGTAAACATTTTTATTGAGGCTCCAATAGGCACCGATATCGAAGAGACGAATGTGATTACCAAAGAACTTGAATCCCGAATCCTGGAATATGGAAAACGATATGAGGATACTACTGGAGCACCGGTTAAGGGTACGGGAAGAAACTTCCTGATCAAATCTGTTATTGCTCAGGTGGGAGAAGGAACTTCCGATCCTTCACAGGGTCCATCCATGGCAAACACTCCTCATAAGGGACGAATTACTGTGAGTTTTGTTGAATTTCAATTCAGAAGAGGGATCCAAACTTCTGATGTAATGGAAGACATGAGGAAAATTGTAAAAGGAATTCCCGGGGTTCAGGTAACCGTTGATAAAAACAACGATGGACCTCCCGTTGGAAAACCGATTACAATTGAAATAACCGGAGATGATTACGATAACCTGATCGCTCAGGCCGAAAGCGTTAAGAGTTTTATTGATGAACGAAACATAGGTGGTATTGAAGAGCTTAAGTTGGACGTTGAAGTTGGAAAACCGGAATATATCATCGAGGTAGATCGTAAAAAGGCAAGGCGATTTAATGTATCTACATATCAAATCGGGTCGACTTTAAGAACCGCTCTTTTCGGTCAGGAGGTGTCAACCTTTAAAGATGGTGAAGATGACTATGATATAGTAATCAGGTTGAAGGACGATTACCGATATGATGCAGATTTATTGATGGATCAGAAGATAACTTTCCGCGATCAAACCAACGGGCAAATTCGTCAGATTCCAATTTCTTCTATTGCAACTGCACGAAAAACCTCTACTTATAGTTCTGTAAAAAGAAAGGACATGAACAGAATGATCACCATTGCGTCTAACGTTCTTGATGGCTATAATGCGAATGAGGTAGTTGCGGAAATTAAGAAAGTAGTGGCGGAGTATGATCTTCCGGAAGAGAATACACTGGCCTTTGCCGGAGAGCAGGAAGAACAGCAAAAAGAATCAGCCTTCTTAATGAGTGCTTTGTTAATCGCAGTTTTCTTGATATTCCTAATTATCGTATCTCAGTTCAATTCGTTGAGTACACCAGTAATTATAGTTGGGTCTGTGGTTTTCTCACTTATTGGTGTATTCCTTGGCTTGGTAATCTTCCAAATGGACTTTGTGATTATCATGACCATGATCGGGATTATTTCCTTGGCGGGAATTGTGGTAAATAATGCGATTGTACTTATTGACTATACCAATTTGGTAATTGCAAGAAGAATAAAAGAACTTGGAATTGATGTTGAGAAAGGTGAAAAGCTTTCCGTTCCTGAGGTAATCAAATGTGTTGCGGAAGGAGGAAAAACGCGTTTACGTCCGGTATTGTTAACGGCAATTACAACGGTCTTAGGATTGCTTCCATTAGCAACCGGTATGAATATCGATTTCTTTGGATTCCTGAAAACCGGAAACCCCGATATTTATTTGGGTGGAGAAAATGTAATGTTCTGGGGACCTATGAGCTGGACCATTATTTTCGGTCTGATCTTCGCCACCTTCTTAACTCTCATTATAGTACCGGTGATGTACTACTTGCTGATTCGCTTTAAATATGCGATAGGAGTTAGAGCAAGAGGATAGTAGTATTACATACTCATTATTAAAACCCCATTCCTTTATTGGTTTGGGGTTTTTTGTTTTTTTGAGGTATTTCCTCATTCAATTGGCAATTCTGCAATCTTAAATCTTCCTGCCTTACTCCCGTAAAACAATACCTTATCATTATGAAGTAGTGTAGTGTTAGCAGAAATTTGGTACTTTGCTCCTCGACCGCTTACAATTATTTGGTTCTTTGGCAATCCCGAATTAGGAATGCTAGTTCTATAGAGCGCTAAATATTTTGAGTTTCTCTTTGTAGGATACATCCATCTCTTTCCAGTATATAAAGAATCAAAAAGAATTTCGTTCTTAGTATTATTCCAATAAAAAATACTTATACCTCTAACTTCAGGCACTACCGAGTAACCTCTCAATGCTGCCTGCCCAAGCAATCCTTTACAACTTCCATCTACACATTCCGAATCATAAAATTTAGGGATTAGTATACTTGTTTCAAGTTTAAAATCTTCATTTAGGCGATATATAATGGCATCTCCAAATAAACCATCTGGTCCCAAAGAGACAATATCTGGAGGTGAAGTATGTAGCTTCAAATGGTTGTAATTGTATTCAGAAATTACAAAGTATTTTTTTCCTACTTGCAGAAAGTCTTTAAAAACCCAATCTTTTAATGTGTACTTACCATTTACATACCTCCATAAAGGATAATAGTTTTCCTCACTTTTCACCTTTCTAATTTTTTCAATCTGATGCTTTGGTGCTGGATTTACGGATTGCACAGTCATTTTACCATCGCTGGAAAATTCGACAATTGCAAACCCTGTACATACGCTTGTATTATTTTTACTATCACCATATACAATACAAAATACATTACTTCTTTGCTCTGAATTTATTGGCTGCAAAATTGAAATTTCGTTTATGGTGGTATCTTTTTCTTTTAGAAAAGATAGGATAGGTACTGAATACAAAATATCTGAGTTTAGAGGTAAAAAGAGGTATTCTTTTTCTTCATATTTAATCGAATACTCAGCAAATGGACCAGCATTTATCGTTGGTGTATACTCCTCTTCAGAACTTGTGGTGTCGGAGTAATCCCCTGAAGAAACGGTAAAAAGGTTAGTGGAAACCTTTACTCCTTTAACATTTCTCGAAGTACAAAGTAGATTCCCATCGTTATTCAATACGAACCCATTTTTGTACCAGTTGAAAAATTCCTTTGGTTTAGAAAATGAATACTCGAATTTGGATAGTTCGTTTCCCGTATTATCATAGACCGAACAAGAATATTTATATCGAACCGAGTCTTCTTCAATTTTTTCAGCTGGATTACCTGAACGCAAATGAAACCCAATTGCAAACAGTTCCTTATTTGGTGAAACTGATATATGAAGTTTTGAAACTCTTGAACCTCTTCCGATATTTTGTTCTAAAAAGAGTTCGCCATCAGCCTCCATTTTTAAACTATTACAGTTAATCTTATACAAATAATAATTCATCCCTTTTATTTCTTTATTCGCGGCTCTAGAGATGTAGTAATAAAAGCCATCTACATAAAAATGGCTAACGGGAACGGCATTTAGCTTGGCATAATACCTCTCCATATTATAGGTAGCTGAATTAGCGACTGAGCCAATTTTGTTGATGTGGTTTATTTTTAAATAAAACTTATCTCTATAAACCTGAAAAACCACACCTTCTGAAGTTTTCTTTAGTTCATAAGGAATATTATCTCCTTTCTCCTCCATGCCCCATTTAAGTTCTGGCTTTTGTTGTGCCACTAGACTAATAACGGCAAGAAATAAAATACATGTTAGTAATGATCGGATATAAATGCAATTCATGTAATACGAAGTTCTGTTCCCAAATGTATTATTTACTCATTTACCACTCCTCCCAATTATTTTTCCCTACTCCAACATTCAAATTACCTTTGAATCATGTCAGAAAATGAAGTGATCTTTACGGCAACAATCAAGATTGAGAAGCGAAGTACAGGCTCCGACTTTTTTAGAAAGGGTATTTTGCAAGCTTAAACCGACCAGTTGCTGAAGAACGTCTATGAGCCCTGAAATAGATATAGTTTTCGTGTAATACGCCGTGATTTAATAACAAAGAATATTTTGATGACAAATAAGATCCCATATTATAAAATTTGGGTCTGGTTTGTTCATTGTTAATCTCTACGCTATACATACAAATTTTTTCTTTATACATCGTAGGAACATGATGGATTACTCTTTCTTCGGTTGGAGTATCTATCATATGTATTTCGTTATTTGAGTTTCCCCAAAAGAACAACATTATTTTAGAATTCTGATTGAACATCGAATAACCAGCAACATTGGCGGTTGATTGAAGTCCCGCACAATTACTTAGATCACATCCACTAGCAAATAACTTAGGAATAATATGGTATTTGTAATCACTGAAATCAGAGTTGAACTGGAAAACTACCAGTTCCCCATCGCGAAAAACAGAGCCCATGTTATAAGGACTAAACGAAGAACTCCTATGATTGTATTCTAGAAAAAGAACAAATGTTTCATCAAGCTTTTCAAACTCAGAAACCTTCCAATTGAATAATTGTACTTCTTCTCTTTCGGTACGTCTAATGCAATCCCTAGATTCTTCGTATCTAGTATTGGAAATTATTTGAGTAAGCTCTTTTGGAATCCTAAACTCAGTCAATACATTACAATCTCCATTTTGGGAAAAGTTGCAAATAACTATTCCGGTTTGAAACCGACGATCTCGATCTTCAGAATAAGTAAAACAGACATAGTTCTTATTCCCGTTAAAAACTCTGATGTTGTTAATTTCATGGAATGAAGCATTAAACTCCAAAATCTTTTCAGAAATTCCACATTGTTTTATTTGACTAGATTGAGGTGTAAGTTGAAGGATTTTCTTTTTAAGCTCGTGTCTAAAAAACACATATCCGTCATTCGTAATTTGAGCAAGGGTTTGAACGTTTCTTACATAATCTTTATGGCCTTCCAAATCAACTTCTCCAGAATAGATCTTATTTGCAGTAGCATCATAAACGGTTCCAACAAAAGTAAAAGCATAATCAGCCCTTGATAAGGGTTTCCTAGTGAGTTTATTATGGCCTATAAAGAACTTGCTTTCATCTGGCGACACAGTGTAAAATATTTTATCTACGTTTTTATGGCGCACAAAATCTTGAGAAAAGAGTTTTTCCTCATGAACCTCGATTTCTAAACTGGTAGAATTAATTCTAGTATGGCGATAAACGAATTCCTCTCTTTCATAATTCCTGTGTTTAGATATAAGGATAAAAAAATTATTTGTTTTGATTACGAACTCCTCCAAACTTCCTTTCACTATTCGGCCAAACTCGTACGTTTTATCCATCAGAACATTATTTTCTTCGTCGACTTTTTGTATTCTAAGAAAATCGTTTCCATGAAAAACTTTGGTAAGAACTCCTTTTTCATCAACAAGCAATTCACAACGTAAGTTTAGCTTATCATGGTTCTCACTCCAAACTATGTTGGAGTCAGTTTTAACTTGACCCAATAGCACTAAAGACAATGACAAAGAAATTATAGTTAAGGTTGTTTTCATTCTAACTGTAGATAGAAAAGCAAACTTAATGCTAATCATTTTACCACTCCTCCCAATTATTTTTCCCTACTCCAACATTCAAATTACCTTTGAATCATGTCGGAAAGTAAAGTGATATTTAAAGCGGCCTTCAACCCAAAAATCAAAAAGTACTTTTTTATTATTGGCTGCTTATTCGGCCTTATCCCCTTTATAGGCTGGGCCTTTCTCGTTGTTTGGGTTCTTGGTCTTGGAAAATATTTCGTTAATCGGTATTATAAATCCCTTGCCTGTCATCTCGAAACGAGGGTTCTACATTTCGAAAAAGGCATATTATTTCGAGTCGAAAAATCCATTCCTCTAGAAAACATTCAAGATTTGACTTTTAAGCAAGGTCCAATTCTTCGATGGTTGGGCCTCTCTATATTTGAAATTGAAACCGCAGGAGGGCAGGGCAATCGAACCGGTGGAGATTTAACCCTAATTGGCATAGAAAAACCAAAAGAATTTCGCGAAATGGTACTCGCACAACGTCAAAAAATTATGGGTTCAAAATCCGATGTGAAGCCTAGCTCCGATTCTGACGTTAATGTGTTGCAGGAAATTTCAGAAACCCTAAAACGTATTGAAAATAAGATCCAAAACTCTTGAAACTCTACATTACATTATTAAGAGAGAGTCTCGTTTTTGCTCTTCAGGCTCTTCGCGTAAATCGATTGAGAACCGTTCTTTCATTACTGGGAGTGACGATTGGAATATTTGCGATTATCTCGGTTTATACCTTAGTTGACAGCCTGGAAAACAACATTAAAGGAAGCATTGAATCCCTGGGAGATAATGTAATTTTTGTACAAAAATGGCCATGGACATTTGGACAGGATTATCCCTGGTGGAGGTACATTAACAGGCCCTTACCCGACTTGGATGAATTACATGCCATACAAAAGAAGTCGAAGTATGCCCAGGCTGCTTGTTTTATGATTGGGCAGTCAGCAACAGCAGAATATATGGACAATGCTTTTGAGGATATTGAGTTGGCAGCTATTTCTTACGATTATAACAGAGTTAAAGACCTCCAACTTTCAAGGGGGAGATACTTTACCATATCTGAGAGTGAAGGAGGCAGGCCATACTGCATGATTGGCTCCGACATTGCTGATGTCCTTTTCGGCATGGTAAATCCAGTTGGTAAAACCATTGAGGTAAAACGACAAAAAATGAAGGTCATTGGAGTATTTACCAGAGAAGGGGAAAGCTTTCTCGGCAACAGCCAGGATCAGCAGATTTATATTCCGATAAACTTCGCGAGAAAATTCACGGACATATCCAGTTCCCGTGTTAACCCATTTATTATGGTTAAGGCCTTACCGGGAATAAGTAATTCGCAATTGATCGATGAGCTAACCGGTATTATGCGATCCATGAGACGTCTTAAACCCAAGAGCGATGACAATTTTGCCTTAAACCAAACCAGCATGCTAACTAACACTTTTGGAAAATTATTTGACGTTTTGGGAATAGCCGGAAGCATTATCGGTTTCTTTTCCATTTTGGTTGGCGGGTTCAGCATTGCCAATATTATGTTCGTTTCTGTTAAAGAGCGAACGGGCCTTATCGGGATTCAAAAATCATTAGGAGCCAAAAACTATTTTATCCTTTTTCAGTTTCTTAGTGAGGCAATATTTCTTTGCCTGTTGGGAGGATTAATTGGATTGCTGGTTATTTATTTACTAACCGTGGCAATCAATGCGAGTACCACCTTTTTCGTCGTTCTAACGCTCCAAAACACCCTTATTGGTTTGGGAATTTCCATTGGAATTGGAACCATTTCCGGAATTTGGCCGGCTTTTTCCGCATCGCGTTTAGATCCGGTAGAGGCGATTAGGATGAACTAACCCGATAAATGGTCTCTGTTTGTTGGTTGATTTTAAACCGATCGTCAATTCGCATACCAACTATCCAAACAATTTCACCGGCAGATTCGAGGATAAAGACCCTGTTCTTTAGGGTTCTTGGAACCTTTTCGTCAACAAGAAAGTCACTTAGTTTTTTAAAGCCGGCCATTCCCAAAGGTTGAAATCGATCACCCTCTCGCCATGGTCTGACCATCAATGGAAAGCTTAATCGGTCAAAATCCAATTCTGCAATGTTGCTTTCTTTCTCCAATTGGTAGTTTATTGCTTCAGCCCTATTAAAGCGTAAGCCAATTGGCATCTCGATAGAACCGGTGTTCGGTGCAATTTCTGCAGAACCACTTTGCCCTTGATCTGCTGGAGTAATTATCAGGTACTCCCGATCATTCACCAAAGTATGGGTCGCGCTGTTGAACAACCCTCCCACCTGTTTATTTAAGGATGTAATAACGTCCTTACAAACGGGGAATGAAAATCCAAATTCGCAAATCAATTCGTATAAATAGAGGTAGGCCGGATCCAATTTACTTAGCTCCTTTTTTTTGACTCTTACCAATCCCGTTTTATTATCCAGCAACCGTGACCTTAATCGGTCAATTTCGTTGGAGATTATTTTTTCATAATCACGAATGTGTTGAGCACCTTCCGTAATTTGTTGTTCTGCATTGGGCCTGATTTTTTTTAGTATGGGGACAATCTGATGTCGAATTTTATTGCGCATATAATTATAGGAGGCGTTGCTAGAATCTTCTCTCCATGTAATTTGGTTCTTCCTGGCATACTTTAATATGGCTTCCCGGTCAACCGACAATAGGGGTCTAATGATGACATCCCTAACCGGAAGTATACCATGTATTCCCCGAAGTCCACCACCACGAATAAGATTAATTAGTACGGTTTCAACTTCATCACTTTTATGTGTTCCAATCACCACATAATCCAATTGGTGTTCGCTTCTTAACTCTTCAAACCAGGCATATCGAAGTTCTCGTGCTGTTTCCTGAATGCTTAGCTTTTTGTCGTTCGCCTCCTGCTGTGTATTAAATCGCGTTGTCAAAAACTCTACACTTAGTTTTTTGGCAACATCCCGAACCAATTTTTCATCACCATCCGATTCTTTTCCACGCAATTGGAAATTACAATGGGCAATTTTAAAGTTGAGGCCAAGAGAATGAAACAGACGAAGCAATACCATAGAATCAACCCCTCCACTAACAGCGATCAAAAATTTAGCACTTTTCCATTGTGGAATGTGTTCTTCCAGCCAATTCTCTACCTCTTGTTGCACAGGGCAAATTAACACAATAGCAACATTACATTTGCAGCCATGATCGAAATTGATAACGTACTGGTTTCAAAATCCGTTTTTGATCGGAAGTTTGTTTGTGATCTGTCAGCTTGCAAAGGAGCCTGCTGTGTTGAAGGAGAAGGAGGTGCACCCCTAACCGATGAAGAAATTGAGATCATAAGCGACAACCTGGAGAGCATCTTACCTTATGCCGATGAGAAGGGCCAGGAAGTAATTCAGGAGCAGGGTATATGGGCACGGGATACTGATGGCGAAAAAGTTACCACCCTTGTCAACGGTGCACAGTGTTCCTTTGTTTTTTTCGACGAAGAGGGAACCTCCAAGTGTGGAATAGAGCAAGCTTTTAATGATGGTAAAATTGAGTTTATCAAACCCATCAGCTGCCATTTATATCCTATTCGACTTCGCGAATACCGAAATTTTACGGCAATGAACTATCACGAATGGGAAATTTGTGCTCCTGCTTGTTCATGTGGCGAGGAACTTGATGTTCCCGTTTTTCGATTCCTAAAAGAGCCCATAATTCGAAAATTCGGAGATGAATTTTTTGATCAATTAAAAGAGGCCGAAAAACTCCTTTCCAAAACTTAATTTTTCTTCAGAAAACTAAATTTTAGGCATCTTACTGATAATCAACGGTGTAACGATTTGTTAAAGTTGAAGATTCTTAGACGTAACCTTGAGTTCATTTTTAATTAGCCAGAGCTTAAAAGGGTTTGCTGGGGTTATTCACAAGTAATTAACATCGAGACGCTATCAAAGTAATTAATTCATCGGATTAATCATCGTAAAATCAAGAAAAAAGATGTGAATACCATCAAAAATCGAGGTAAGCCAATATCGGTCTAACTTGTGGAAAAAACATTATTTTATTTCAACAAGATGGTGTTAGTTGACAATGTTGAAAACTCGGTCAGATTGTGAATTCTTTCGTCTTGAATTGATTGCATATATAAGCAACATTTGTGTCTAGCAGGTTGCGAAATTGTCTTTTCGCTTCACGAATCGAGGACATAATTTTTAGAACAATAAACTAAATATCGGATGTAAAAATCCGGCCCAAGATTTTTGTCACCTGTTTGGAATAACAGTTTAATAACAGCATTTATAGGAGAGGAAATATGGAAGAAAAAAAGACTATCGATCCTGAGATCAAAGAAGCATTACCAGCTGACATTAATGAAATAAAGACCGCAAAAGATTTAGAATTAGAAGAACCGATCCTACAAAAGAATCCAAACCGATTTGTGCTGTTCCCAATTGAGCATGATGACATTTGGCAGATGTACAAAAAGTCAGAAGCAAGCTTCTGGACCGCTGAAGAAATTGACCTCCAACAAGACCTGGCAGATTGGGAAGGAAAGCTAAACGACAACGAGCGATTTTTCATCAAACAAATTCTTGCATTTTTTGCAGCGTCTGATGGAATAGTAAATGAAAACCTGGCTGAAAACTTTGTGGCTGAAGTTCAGTACACCGAAGCTAAATTCTTCTATGGTTTCCAAATAGCCATTGAAAACATCCACTCCGAAACTTATTCGCTATTAATTGATACCTACATCAAAGATCCGGAAGAAAAGAACAAACTTTTTAATGCTATTGAAACGCTTGACTTTGTAAAGAAGAAAGCAGACTGGGCACTGAACTGGATTGAGAATGGTTCGTACGCAGAAAGGCTAATTGCTTTTGCAGCCGTTGAGGGAATTTTCTTCTCAGGTTCTTTCTGCTCGCTTTTCTGGTTGAAGAAACGTGGTTTAATGCCGGGGTTAACCTTCTCCAATGAATTAATTTCAAGAGACGAAGGAATGCATTGCGATTTTGCCTGCTTGTTATACAACAACCACTTGGTAAACAAACTTCCAAAGTCAACCATTGAGAAAATTATTACCGATGCTGTTTCCATTGAAAAAGAGTTTGTGACAGATGCTTTACCGGTTTCTTTAATTGGAATGAATGCTAAACTTATGTCACAGTACATTGAGTTTGTTGCAGACCGATTATTGGTTGAATTGGGCAATGACAAAATATACAACGCAGCTAATCCATTCGATTTTATGGAAATGATTTCCCTACAGGGTAAAACGAATTTCTTCGAAAAACGAGTAGCAGAATATCAAAAAGCCGGAGTTGCCAATCAAGAAACTAAAGGTGGGTCATTCAGCCTTGATGCTGATTTCTAAAAAAATTAAATAGGGATAGAAAAATGTTCGTACTAAAAAGAGACGGAAGACAAGAATCGGTAATGTTTGATAAAATTACCGCACGGATTAAAAAACTGTGCTATGGTTTATCGGAACATGTCGATCCTCAAAAAATTTCAATGAAGGTCATCGAAGGCCTTTATGATGGTGTAACAACAGCTGCATTGGATAATTTAGCAGCAGAGCAATCGGCATCGATGACCGTGTTGCACCCGGATTATGCATTGTTGGCATCCCGAATTGTGGTGTCTAATCTGCACAAAAGCACTGAGAAATCGTTTTCAGCTACCATGAAGGCCCTCTATGAATACATAGATCCTAAAACGGGTGAGAATGCTTCTTTGCTGGCCGATGACGTTTACAACATCATTCAGGAAAACGCAGAGCAATTGGACTCTTACATCATTTATGACCGGGACTTTGGATACGATTTCTTTGGAGTAAAAACCCTGGAGCGTTCCTATCTGTTGAAATTGAACGGTAACGTTGCAGAGCGCCCACAGCACATGCTTATGCGCGTTGCTATAGGAATTCATAAGGATGACATTGAATCGGCTCTTAAAACCTATGATTTGATGTCAGAAAGGTGGTTTACCCACGCTACTCCCACGCTGTTTAATGCGGGTACTCCCAAGCCTCAAATGTCTTCTTGTTTCTTATTGACTACCCAAGATGACAGCATTTCAGGAATTTACGACACGCTAAAACAGTGTGCTCAGATTTCGCAATCTGCCGGAGGAATTGGTCTTTCTATCCACGACATAAGAGCTACAGGATCGTACATAAAAGGAACCAATGGAGAAAGCAATGGCATTGTTCCTATGCTTCGAGTATTTAACGATACGGCTCGATATGTAGATCAGGGCGGAGGAAAAAGAAAAGGATCTTTTGCGATTTATTTGGAGCCCTGGCATGCCGATGTATTTGACTTCCTCGATTTGAAAAAGAATCACGGAAAAGAAGAAAACAGGGCAAGGGATTTATTCTATGCCATGTGGATTCCCGATTTGTTTATGGAGCGTGTTAAAGCCGATGGTGATTGGACGTTGATGTGCCCACACGAATGCCCCGGACTTCCCGATGTACATAGTGCGGAGTTTGAAAAACTATACATCAAGTACGAAAAAGAAGGGCGAGGCCGTAAAACCATAAAAGCACAAGACCTCTGGTTTAAAATTTTGGAATCACAAATTGAAACCGGTACTCCTTATATGCTGTACAAGGATGCCGCTAACTCTAAATCTCCACAACAAAATTTGGGAACCATTAAGTCTTCAAACTTGTGTACCGAGATCATGGAGTATACTTCCAAAGATGAAGTAGCGGTTTGTAACCTGGCCTCGTTAGCATTGCCTAAGTATGTAGTGGATGGAAAATTTGATCACGACAAATTATTTGAAGTAACCTACCAGGCTACCATTAACTTGAACCGAATCATTGACAATAACTTTTATCCGGTTGAGGAAGCTCGAAACAGCAACATGCGTCACCGACCAATTGGTTTGGGTGTTCAGGGATTGGCCGATGCGTTAATTCTAATGCGTCATCCATTTGATTCTGCTGAAGCGCGTGAATTGAACAGAGACATCTTTGAAACGATCTATTATGCATCCATGACTGCTTCTAAAGATTTAGCGGTAAAAGACGGTGCTTACGAAACATTTAAAGGTTCTCCAACTTCTAAAGGTGAATTCCAATTCGATTTATGGGGTGTTAAACCTACCGATCGTTGGGAATGGGATGTACTAAAAGAAGAAGTTAAAAAACACGGAGTAAGAAACTCTTTGTTATTGGCTCCAATGCCGACCGCTTCTACAGCTCAAATTCTTGGAAACAACGAAGCGTTCGAACCTTATACATCAAACATATACACAAGAAGAACACTTTCAGGAGAGTTTGTGGTGGTAAACAAGCACTTGCTTCGCGACCTGGTAAACCTTGGAATTTGGAACGATAGCTTAAAGAATAAACTGATTGCCGGTAATGGTTCTGTCCAGGACATTCAGGAAATTCCTGATAACTTAAAAGAGCTTTATAAAACCTCGTGGGAGATCAGTCAAAAAGTGATTATTGACATGGCTGCGGATCGTGGAGCGTATATCGATCAGTCTCAGTCGTTGAACATCTTTATGGAAAATGCCAACTTCGCCAAGTTGACTTCCATGCACTTCTATGGATGGGAAAAAGGCCTAAAAACAGGGATGTATTACCTGAGAACCAAGGCTGCCAGAGACGCCATTAAGTTTACCGTTGATAAAACACAACTGGAACAACCTGCTGAGGTAAAAGCCCATCAGGAGGGTTCTATGACCGGTGACGAATATGCTAAATGGTTACAAGAGCAACGCGCCAAAGTAGAAGAGGGCGACGATTGTGAAATGTGCAGCGGATAAGCCGCCTGCACTCTGCGAAGCAGAATGCCTTCTAGGCTTATCTGCTGCACATTCGACCGACTGAAAGGAGGTCAAATGTGTTCTGGCTAGCGTAGCGAAGTCAAATGTGTCTAAATAAAACTTTACTTAATAATTAATTGCAAAAGCCCTGATGGAAACATTGGGGTTTTTTGCAATAAGTACTTTTTTCGTTTGCAATATTTGCCAAAGTCTTTACTCATTCTCAACCAACCTTTGAAGAATGAAAGCGCTAATTTTTATTCCGGTTTTATTCCTTTTAAACTATTCACACTCCCATGCCCAAAATGTTGAATTTAGTGGAGCAATTGGTTGGTCATCGCAAAATGAATGGAGTGAGGAGTCAAAGCTCAGAAGGCAAATAAAAACAGGTTATATCGTAAGGTCGTATCTAGCTGCTTTCCTGGGATATCAGAATACTTTTAAAAATCCGGAAATATACATTACCAAAGATGTTGCCGCTCCAAGAGGAGGACGATTCGAGATAAGATCAAGTGACTTTATCAGTTATGGAATTGATGTTTGTTACACCAACATATCGCTAAACGTTAGGGTAGTTGACAGTCAAGACTCCTACGATTTTAAATACAAACACGAGAGGCTTGCCATTATTCCTATCTTTTCTTTTCACCCGTTCCACCGCAATAAGAGAATTAAACAATTAGACCCATTTATAACCTTTGGCGTGGGATATAGAAAAGGGACCAAGAGCTATACAACTTATTCTAAATACGGTGTAGATAATGTGGAAGAAGTTAAAACGATTCCAATAGCAATTATGTTTTCCACTGGAGTTGTGTACTATCCAATAAAGCCTTTGGGTATTAGAGCAGGAGTTGGGTATGGCTTGTCAACCATATCGTTGGCGGTGGTTCTTCGTATTAGCTAAAAGCCCTAAAAAGGCAGTTTATATAAACACCCACCCAATCAGCCAGGGAACCAAAACTGCCAATACAATCATAGAAAGAATGTTAAGTACCAGCCCCACTTTTGCCATTTGAGCCATTTTAATCAATCCACTACTATAAACTACTGCATTAGGTGGTGTGGAAATGGGCATCATAAAGGCACAACTAGCTGCTAAAGTAACCGGAATAGTAATTTCATAGGGCGAGATTCCGGCACCCTCCGATATGGCAATTACAACCGGGAGAAGAACAGTAACCAGGGCAACGTTACTCATTACCTCGGTTGCAAATATTGAAAACGCAATAAGGACCAGCCCCAGAACAAATACACTGGCGTAAACATTTTCCGCCACCCAATTGCCTACGTTTGAAATTAACCCAACCTGACCAAACGCTGCGGCCAAACTCAACCCTCCACCAAATAGGATAAGTATACCCCAGGGTAATCGAGTGGTTGCTTTCCAATCCAGAATAAATTCTCCCTGCTTTACATGAACTGGTAGTATAAACATAAGTATACCACCCAACATGGCGATGGTGGTATTGTGCAATACAGGACCTCCCAGCAACCAGTTGAATTGACTCTTAAACATCCAAAGTGTTGCCGTAAGAATAAAAACGATCATTACCATTCGTTCGCCCCTGTCCATTTTGCCCAAATCGTTTCTCCTCTTTTCGAATAATTCCTTACTCCCTTCAATTTCGGTGAGCCGGATTTTTAATATGACCTTAGTGAGAAGCAGATAGGTAAGACCAAGAAGAATTATTCCACTAGGAACTCCAATGAGCATCCATTTTCCAAAGCCAATTTCAATGTTGTGGTATTCTTCAAACAATCCCGCAAAAACTACATTAGGTGGAGTGCCAATAATGGTCATTGTACCTCCAATATTTGCTGCATAGGCAATGGAAAGCAGTAAGGCCAATGAGAATGTTTTGAACTCCCTATCATTGGTTGAGCCTTGGTTACGCAACAAGTCCAATACCGAAAGTGCTATGGGCAACATCATAACCGTAGTGGCAGTATTCGAAATCCACATGCTTAAAAAGGTAGTTGCCAGCATCATACCCAGCATAATTCCCAAAGGCTTGGTTCCGGTAAGTTTTATTATGTATAAGGCCATACGAATGTGTAGCTTTCTCTCCTCCATGGCCAACGCAATGATAAACCCACCCATAAACAGGAATATGATGGGGTTGGCATAGGGAATAAAGGTCTCTTTAACGCTAAACAAACCCAGTGAAGGAAAAAGAAACATGGGTAATAAGGCCGTGATGTAAATGGGCACTACTTCAGCCATCCACCATATGATCATCCAGGTGGCAATACCATAAACCTGGTATAAGGGAACTTCCTGATTCGGGCTGGCTGCAATGAATAATACAAAGGCAATTGGCCCTAGAACAAGTGCAATTGTTTTATAAAATGGATAGCTGCTAAGGTCTTCACTCATTTGCCGACCAAGTTAAGGCTTGGCAGGAAAAACATCAAAGGTAAAAGTGGTAATTCTTCGTTGATCAGGGGGAATTTGAAAAACCCAGTCCATTAGTGCTTTGTAGCTTACCTCTCGGTTATAGGGAATGTCCGATTTAAGCGAAACCAGGATTAGCCGATGCGCTTCCTTTTTCAATTCAGCGGTCAATTCATAATCCAATGAAGCTCGCGGAAACGTATACGTTTCTTTCTCATTCATTTCGAAATTACCTTCATAATCGTTTGGGTAGAGTTGAAAGGCTTCATTTGATTCCGTTATTATAAAAGCCCGCAGGTAGGCTTTTTTATTGGGTTTATAATCAAAAGTTAACTTATCTCCATTGTTGTACGATGGCTTTACCCCATCCACCCAAACATCAAAGCTGGGGTCCATCCCGGACTTAAACTTCAATACCGTTATGTTAGCCACTATATGGATTTCCAATAGCCCTCGATCATTGATCTTTTTTTCTTCGGAAAGGAGTTCAACATCTTGCACTACACCCTGGAGGTCATTGAGAACATTGGAATTAAAAATCTCCTCAATTTGATTGTTGTTTTCCTTGGTTAAAAAGTCTGAGTAGGCGGTAATCTGCTCCGTAACACCGGCCTTTTGTAAAGCCTGTAACTTGGCTTCGTTCAAGGCCATTTGTTTTACCTCGGCGGGTGATTGATTTTCTGCTCCAACAGCATATGCCTTAATGTTTTTAAGCTTAATCTTCTTTCCCTCTTCGCCTGCATAAAGATGAGTAGATACCAGGACAAGTAATAATAAAATATACCTCATACCTTGCTTAATTAAACTTCCACTTTTTCCATTCTTCACCTACTGCAGGACTCGAGTTGATCTGGGGTGTTTGCTCCGATTCGTTGACAAAAACGGCCTTAATTCCAACATTTTCTTTCAGGTAACCCTGCATATCTGAATAAGAAGTATTACCACCTGTTTCCTGTAATTTCTTGAGCAAATAGTAGGTAAATAGCCCATGTCGTTCCTTGTGAAAGGGTTGGGCAGTTTCGTTGCCGCTGCTTGCTGAGAAAATCACAATATTACCATCCAGGTAATCCGCTTTAGGAACAATCTTCACCCCTCGGGCACTCATTAATCCTTTGTTTCGGGCACCGCCACTAAAACAAGCATCAAGGAAAACCGTAATTCTTTTGCTTTCAAATTCAGTGAGTGTTTTATATATGTCGTTCATCTTAAACGCATATTTCAAGTCTGTGGCACTAACATCTACAGGAATAAGGTATGCATCCTTGGTGTTTTGATCCGGAAATCCATGACCGGCATAGTAGAATACAACCTCAGCCTTTCCATTCGACAACTCAATGGCCTTATTAATCTTTATAAGGGCCCTATTTAGCTCAACAATTTTGGCGTCGAGTAAATAGACAATGTTTTCAGTTGGAATACCCAATACTTGTTCCGCATACCTCTTAAATACTTCCGCGTCCCGATTAGCATAATCTACATTCGATTCCTTGCTAAGCGTGGGCTGGTAACTTTGATAATCTTCGTTACCAATGATTAAGGCATACCGATATTCGTTCTTCTTAGCCCCTTGTGGAATATTGATATCCACCGAACTAACATAATTGGAGGGTTTAACAACCGCGGGTTTTTCCGCACTTACGTCTTTTTTGATTTCTGTATTCGTAGGGCGTTTTGGTTTCTCAGCCAGAACCGCATTACTTGGAACGGGAAGCGGAACATAATAATTGTCGCTCCACATTTCAATGTTGTTTTTTCTCAATCGTTTTTCTACCCGCTGAACAAAGAAATCGACATCATCTTTTTCGTATTCGTCAGCTACCTTGGTATAAAACTTATGTTGTTCGTCTTGAGGAAGAAGAGCAATCTTATCAAGTACGATCTGGCGGTAGGTTAAACGCTTCCACTCTTCCATAGTAAAGTGAATGGAATTTGCCCAACTATTTCTAAATCCAACTCCACCGGTTTCACCCTTCATTTGCTGAATCAGGATCAAATCCCGGGACTCAATATCGAAAAATGCATAATAAAGAACACTTTCATCGTTGTATTCATTGAATGTTTCAACAAAGATTACCATACCTAAACCCGCATCTTGGGGCAGATTGTAGTTTCTAACGGCTTCAAATATTTTAGCGCGTTCAATTTTGTGCGATCCATTGGTTCGAAGTGAATTGGCATCCACCATGCGGTTAGTACCATCTAAGAACCGGGGGTAATAAAATGCTTTTTTAAAGTCGAATAGTCTCTCTACATTATACTTATCTCTTTCGACAAATAGTAGGTCGTTCCAGGCCCTGAAATAGTGTTCAACAATTTTACTCTCCTGATCAAAATCGTCACCAATCATTTTCGATTGGGAGAAATCAAGCCCATAGAAATGAACTTCATTCTGATTGTAAATATATTCGGTATTTTGTGCCTGAGACTGGAACCCAAGTACGTATAGTCCGATTAAGATTATTATTAATTGCTTCATTAGTAAAAAATAATTCGATAAAATTAGTATTTATATGTCCTTGAATATGTAATTCTGCCTCCTTAAAGAACGCGCACAATACAATTACCGTACCTATGATGAATAAAATCCAATTTCAAGATGCAAGTGAAGCCGTAAAAGCCGTTAAATCAGGTGATCGAATATTTATACATACGGCCGCTGCAACGCCAAGGTTATTGGTAAATGCACTCACCCAAAGAGGGGATGAACTCAAAGATGTAGACATTGTAAGTATTCACACGGAATGGGAAGCGCCCTATGTAGATGAAAAGTATAACGGAGTATTCAATATCAAATCTTTTTTTGTTGGAGGAAACATTCGGCAAGCGGTAAATTCGGGTCGGGCGAGCTATATTCCCATGTTTTTAAGCGAAATACCGGGGTATTTTAGGAGGGGTGAAATGCCATTAGATGTTGCCTTGATTCAGGTATCGGAACCCGATAAGCATGGCTTTTGCTCCCTGGGGGTTTCCGTTGATGTTACGGATGCCGCGACTGATATGGCTAAAACAGTCATTGCACAGGTTAACCCCAATATGCCCAGAACTCACGGGGATGGACTCATTCACAGCTCGGAAATTGATGCATTTGTTTATTGCGACGATCCGTTGTACGAAGTAGATTATCGGGAACCTACGGAAATTGAAATGGCCATTGGGAACCACATTGCGGGAATTGTTGAAGACGGGGCTACCCTTCAAACTGGAATAGGTGGAATTCCAAATGCGGCACTTAAGGCCTTGCAGCATCACAAGAATTTAGGAATGCACTCCGAAATGTTTTCCGATGGAATTATTGAGTTAGTTGAACGAGGTGTTTTAACTGGTTTTCATAAGCATTCTCATCAGGAAAAGATTGTTAGCGGATTCTGCATCGGCAGTAAAAAACTGTATGATTTTATCGATGATAATCCGCTCATCCAAATGTGTGATGTAGGTTGGGTAAATAATACCAGTGTTATTTCCAAAAACCCAAAAGTAACTGCTATAAATAGTGCCATTGAAGTGGATTTGTTTGGTCAGGTATGCGCAGATAGCATTGGTTCAAGGCAGTACTCAGGTGTAGGAGGGCAGATGGACTTTATTCGAGGTGCTTCTCTGTCAGAAGGAGGCAAGCCTATTATTGCGTTACCGAGTACCACAAAAAAGGGAGTATCGCGGATTGCACCACTTCTCAATAAGGGAGCAAGTGTGGTTACTACCCGAGCACACGTTCACTACGTTATTACCGAATATGGGGTTGCTTATTTATATGGCAAAAGCCTTAGGGAAAGGGCTAAGGCACTAATTAATATCGCTCACCCCAACAATCGTGAGTCGTTATTAAAAGAAGCCCGAGATAAGATAAAATTGAAGATTTAAATGCTACTCGTAGAAATGCATCTCGTCAACGTATTTCCACACTGGGTCACTTAGCAAATAGCGTACGTCCTTCTTTTCTTTAATGGCTTTCCGAATAAAGCTAGCTGATATTTTCATTACGGGGGCGTCAATCATTTCTACATTGGGGTGGTCAACCAAGGAATTCGTTTCATACTTGGTTAATTGTGCTTCTTCCTGAATGGTAAGCACTCGTGGGTAGACAATCAATCTGTGATTTGAAATAATGGATTCGTGGTTTTTCCACTTATGGAATGTCCTTAGGTTGTCTTCACCCATTATAAGGTCAAATTGATGCTGAGGATATTGGTCTTTTAGATAAGCTAGGGTATGCGAAGTGTATGAGGGCTTTTCCAGTTTAAATTCTATATCGCATGCTTTGAGCTTGTTGTTGTCTTCAATGGCCCTATTCACCAGGGCCAAACGATGGTAATCAGCAAGAAGCGAATCCTTTTGTTTCATCGGATTTCGAGGTGTAACCACCAACCAAACCTTGTCTAAACCACTGTATTGAGCCATGTGATTGGCAATTACCAGATGCCCAACATGGATGGGGTTAAATGTTCCGAAATACAGTCCGATTCTCATTTGCTTAAAAAGTCTTTCACTAAACCTTCAGCATTGGTAAATGCCTCATCCAGATTTTTGTTGATCAGGATTTCATCAAACTCTTTGGCAAAGGCAAGTTCTTTGCCTGCTTTATCCAACCTCATTCTTATTTTTTCCTCACTTTCGGTAGCCCTTGATCTCAACCGTTTTTCTAATTCTTGTTGATTAGGAGGTTGCACAAAAACAGAAAGAGCACTTTTCCCCAGCTGCTTTTTGAGGTTTAGGCCACCGATTACGTCAACATCAAAAATGACGCACTTTCCTTCACTCCAGATCCGCCCAATTTCTTCCTTTAAGGTGCCGTAAAACTGGTCCGGGTAAACTTCTTCCCACTCCAGGAGTTCCTCATTTTTTATTTTCTCTTTGAAGTCAGCCGGAGACAAAAAATAATAATCCGTACCATGTATTTCCTGCCCCCGTTGTTCTCTGCTGGTTGCTGATATGGAGAATGAAAGGTCAGAAATTTTGCCTAATAAGTGATGCACGATGGTGGTCTTACCTGCACCGGATGGGGCAGAAAAAATGATTGCTTTTCCGTTTTGCCCCTTCACCTTATTAGAGGATGTTAAGTACTTGTTCTTTTATCTTTTCAAGCTCATCCTTCATTTGAACCACATGCTTTTGCATTCCGGCATGGTTCGATTTGGATCCAATAGTATTGATTTCACGACCCATTTCCTGGCTAATAAAGCCCAGTTTTTTACCTTGAGACTTACCAGAATCCATGGTTTTTCTAAAATAATCCAAGTGCGTATTCAGCCGAACTTCTTCTTCTGTAATATCTAGCTTTTCCAGGTAGTAAATCAATTCCTGTTCAAAACGATTTTGATCCAATGATTTGAGATCTTCTTCGTTTTCCTTGAACCGGTTAAGCAATTTTTCTCTTTTTTCTTCAATACGTTGAGGAGCATATACCTGGATTTCCTTCAAGTACGTAGAAATATTATCCAGGCGCTTAACTAAATCGGTTTCCAATTGCTTTCCTTCTTCTGTTCTGAATGTATCTATCTCAACAAGCGCCTGGTCAATCAATTCAACTATGGCATTCCATTCTTCCGGGTCAGCTTCGTAAGACAGATTTTCCAACACTCCCGGCATTTTCATGACAAGGTCCATAAAATCACCGCCCTCATCAAGTTCCGTACTTAATTCTTTCAACTGTTTATAATACCCTTTGGCCAATAGTTGATTAATGGTAGCCGCGGAACTTGATTCTACATTTTCAATGGAAATAAAAACATCGATCTTGCCCCGGTCCAGTTTAGCCGCAACACGATTTCTAACGATCAGTTCTTTGTCACGGTAACTGCTAGGCAGCCGCATCTTAGTATCATTGGTTTTAGAATTCAACGATTTGATTTCTACCGTAATTTTTTTTCCTTCAAACTCTCCCGAAGCTTTTCCAAAGCCCGTCATCGAACGTATCATGCCGTACAATTTGCGGCAAAGGTAGTAATCGAGCTAATTGAATTTTCTGCTCACCAAAAAAACGCCTGAAAAGATCAGTAAGGTTGCTATTATCTTAATCAGGTCTAATTCATCCTTACCTAACATGATGGCAAAAAATGCAGCAAAAACGGGTTGAAAATAAATATAGGTACTAACCGTAGCGGGTCTCAGGGATTTTAACCCTATGGTTCCAAGTAAGTAGGCAAAAAAGGTGGTAAAAATCACTACAAATCCTGTTTTTAACCAAATGTCCAAAGTGAAACTTTGCCATTCAATTTCGTTGAATTGATTGAATCCGAATGGTATAATAAACAGAAAGCCAAAGGTGAAAACCCATTTGATAACGGTTAGTGGTTCGTACTTTCTCATCAATGGGCTCACAATTACCAAATAGATACCATAAGACATGGAGTTTATAAATACCAACAAATCACCATACCAGGTGGAAGTATCTATGGTAAAGTCTCCTTTAAATAGGATTAAAATAGCCGCTCCAACTATTCCCAGGGAAATACCGGTTATTTTTTGAAACGTTATTCGATCATGAAGAATAATGGATGCCGCTAACAAAACCAGTACCGGATTGGTTGTCATAATAATTGCAGCATTTATGGGCGAGGTTATGCTCAATCCAGAAAAAAAAGTCAGTTGGTTTAAGGCCACTCCAAAAAAGCCACATAGGGCTAACCTTTTAAAATCTTGCCTTTCTATTTTTTCTTGCCCGTATAAAAAAGAAACGGTCCAAAAAAGACTCAAGGCACCCATGGCACGTAAAAAAATAAAACCAAAGGGTTTGATGTAACCAGGCATTACATCCTTGGCAAAGGTGTAGTTGATTCCATAAATCAGGTTTGCCGAAAGAACAGCCAGGTGGGCAACAAGAGTCTTGCTTCGCATCAACGTTTTTTATGCTAACGCACTAGCTGCTTGTTCTATTACTTTTTTTGAATTACCTACAAATTGCTGGTCATCAATCTGAATTACAGGACGTTTTAGAAAAGTGTATTCATCCAATATAAGGTTCCGGATGTCAGATTCAGACAACTGTTTTTCAGCCAACCCCATGCTTTTGTACTTCATTGCTCTTCTTGAAAACAGAGCATCATAACTTCCTGACTTCTCTGCCATCATGTCGATTTGCTCGGGTGTAATTTTATTAGTTTTGATGTCCTGAAATTCGAAGCCTTTGTTGTGCAAATCCAGCTCTCGTATTATTCGCTGGCAAGTACTACAAGTTGAAAGATGATATATTTTTTTCATGTTTGAATAGAATTTGGACAAAGGTAATCGGAGAAGAATAAGAGAGGGAGAACAGATCGTGGCGAAGCAAAAAAAGAAATCAAGTCCGGTAAGACAATTACTCAGTCCAACACGAATTTTTATTCCCGTTGTTATTGGTTTAGGAGTAGCTGTTTGGTTTCTCTGGAAAGAAATTGACTTTGATAAAATTACCAAGCTCGATTGGGGCTGGATGACTGCCATTTGGCTTTTTTGTGCATTGCTTATGGTTGCTACACGCGACCTGGGTTATATGTACCGTATTCGGGTGCTAACCGACAACGAAATTAAGTGGCGAAACTCCTTTGATGTAATCATGCTTTGGGAATTTGCATCGGCTATTTCACCTTCGGTTGTCGGTGGCTCTGCAGTGGCATTATTTATTGTCAATAAAGAGGGAATTAACCTGGGTAGAAGTACAGCTGTTGTAATGGTAACCGCCTTTCTGGATGAACTATTCTATATTGTTATGGTACCTATAGTACTTGCCTTTGTTGGTACTTCACATTTGTTTCCTGATGAATTGCGCAAAGTATTCGGGTTTAACTTGGGCATGCAGGAGGTATTCTATGTAGGGTATGGCTTTATAGTATTGCTTACTTCAATTATTCTTAGTGCTATATTTATTGCACCCCGCGGGTTTAAAAAGCTGATCATGCGGCTTACCTTTTTTAGTTTTTTGAAAAAGTATAGGGCAGACGCTATTCAAACCGGTAATGATATTATTACTACATCCAGAGAACTTAAAGGAAAACCGATTTCTTTTTGGGCTAAAGCATTTGGGGCAACACTGTTCTCGTGGACGGCAAGGTTTTGGGTTGTAAATTTTCTTATCCTGGCGGTAGGCAGTCTTACATTTAATGACCATATGATGGTGTATGGTCGTCAACTGGTTATGTGGGTTATTATGCTCATTAGCCCTACGCCTGGTGGGGCTGGAGTTGCCGAATACATGTTCACGCAATTTTTAGGTGACTACATTACGGAAGGGTTCCCCGGTGTAGTTGCATTGTTATGGCGATTATTCACTTATTATCCTTACCTGTTTATTGGAGTCATTGTGTTGCCGGGTTGGTTAAGGAGGGTCTATTTGAAACGAAAGTTGATTAGTTTTAAAAAATAGCTATGGTGAAAACCAATCGAATGAACCTAAAAAGTTTTCTTGACAAATATGAAATTCTTGCTGATAGCCAATCATTTGTTGGTGCATATCGGAAGGGTGTAAAGAAGCGATGTAAGTTTTGTGGCAAAACCGAGCCAGAGACCACATTCAAAATGAAGCCCCATGTGATATCAGAATTATTTGGAAAAAATAACGTAACAAGTAATGAAGAATGTGATTATTGTAATAATCGCTTTTCGAGGTATGAATCAGACCTTGCCAATTTTATCAGCCCGTACAATTCGATTTTAGGCCGGAAAACAAAGAAAAAGGTTCCAATATTTCAGAGTAGAAAATCAGGTAAGAATGCTCCTACAACCATAAGGTTTACTGAAGGTAACCCTCATATTTTTTGGGGTAAAAATTTATCTGATTTTACAATTGATGAAGAGGCAGGAATACTATCGGTCCGAATACAGAAAAAGAAGTATAACCCTATGAACATATATAAGATGTTCTCCAAAATTGCAATTTCATTGTCACCAGATTCAGAATTAAGTGAAATGAACGCAACCATTCACTGGATTTTAAATGAGGATCGGGTTGCTCTTGACATACCCCCATTTGTTTGGCGTAATCGATTATTTAGAAAGTATTTTAAGACTCCTTCAGCAGTGCTTCATATTAGAAAACCCTCAAAAGAAGATTCAAAGACTTACCTTCCGAAATATTGTTTAATAGTTTATACAGGAAATTTAATTTTTCAAATGTTTCTGCCGCTTATAAATGAGTCTATCGAAAATTCTGACATGGGTAAAGAACTGTCCCTAGAAATCTATCCAGGCTTTGCTCTCGATTATGATCATCGAGATTTTGAGTCAAGACAAAAGCCTATTAAGGTCAAATTTCATACAAAGGATTACCTGTTAGATAATTATGTTCCTATCGAAGAGGATGAGATGATACATTTTAAATTCGATGGTATCGAAAGCGGTTAATTCAGCCTTTTCTAAGAACATTCAATGTTACACCGGCCAATACCATGGCGATTCCGGCAAAAGTCATCCATTCGTATCGTACTCCGAAAATAAAGAAGTCAAATGCCAGCGCATAAAAGATACCAGTGTATTTAAGGGGGGTTACCACGTTGGCCTTTTCAATATGAAGTGCTTTGGTCATGAACAGTTGACCTATTTGAGTAAAAATACCCATTAATATTATGGTAAGCCAATCGATACCCATTGGCCAGACCCAGTTTGAATAACTCAACACCAACATGATTGGAATGGCAACCAAGGGAAAATAAAGGACAATGACAACGGGTTTATCTGTTTTACGCAATATTCGAATGCAGTTATAGGCTAATCCGGCGAACACTGCAGAAAGGAGCCCGGCACCTAAATAGAGGTAACTCAGGTCGGGATTGAATTTTTTTACAAGAAGTACACCTATAATTGAGATTAAGAAGTACACCCACCGAATAGGCTTCATAGGTTCTTTTAGCAACCAAATGGCAAATAGCGCCGTAAAAATTGGAGATAAATACTGAAGGATAGCAGCCGTGGAAATAGGAAGGTTCTGTAAGGTATAGAAATATAAGGTGAGGGCTATGGTTCCAAAAAAACCTCTAAAGAAAAGCACCAGTTTGTTGTTTCCAAAAGGGGGTATTCCTTCCCTCCAAATCATAGCTCCAGACAAAACGACTGAAACTAAGGAGCGAAACAAGACCAGTTCTGTAGTCGGTAAATGCTTTAAGAACTTTACACACAACTGCATAAAAGCAAATCCAGTTACGGAGATTAGCATAAACCGAATACCCTTACTCATGGTGCAAATGTGCATTTTTCATTTGATGCATGGGTTTAACTTGCAACATTGCTAATCAAAGAATTACATTTGCGGCCCAATTCAGGTACATGCTCGATAAAGTAGAGGAACTCATTCAGGAAGTAAAATCGCTTCAGGCGGAAAGCGCAGAAATTGCGGAAAACCTACGCATTAAGTATTTGGGACAAAAAGGTCTGGTTAAGGGCCTGTTTGCTGAATTTAGGAATGTACCCCATGAAAGCAAAAAAGAGTTTGGCCAGAGGTTGAATCAGCTCAAGAACTTAGCCGAGGAAAAAATTGCGGAATTAAAATCTTTAACTGAAAACGAAAGTGGATCAGCTCAAAATGAGTTGAATGACCTAACCCTACCTGGAGTTGAGGTTCCTGTTGGGTCCAGGCATCCACTTAGTTTAGTTCGTCAGGAGATCATTGACATCTTTACTCGAATTGGGTTTACAATTTCAGAAGGCCCTGAAGTGGAGGATGACTGGCACAACTTTACCGCATTAAACTTTCCCGAAGAGCATCCGGCCAGGGATATGCAGGACACCTTCTTTGTGAAGAATAAGTTTTCTGATGAGGAATTGGCGTTAAGGACTCATACTTCTTCGGTGCAGGTAAGGGTAATGGAATCGCAGGAACCACCCATTAGAACCATTTCTCCCGGGCGTGTTTTTAGAAATGAAGCCATTTCGGCTCGTGCACATTGCATGTTCCACCAAATTGAAGGGCTATATATAGATAAAGACGTAAGCTTTGCAGACATGAAGCAAACACTGCTCTACTTTGCACAAGAATTCTTTGGTGCGGATGCTAAAATCAGGTTACGTCCTTCTTATTTCCCGTTTACAGAGCCAAGCGCCGAAGTTGATGTTTGGTGGGGACTGGAGAATGAATCTGACTACCGGATTACGAAAGGTACCGGTTGGTTAGAAATAATGGGTTGCGGAATGGTAGACCCCAATGTGCTTAAAAATTGTAATATCGACCCGGAAGTATATAGTGGTTATGCATTTGGAATGGGAATCGAACGAATTGCGATGAATAAGTACGGAATTAATGATTTAAGAATGTATTTTGAAAATGATGTTCGATTTTTAAGGCAATTTTCGGGCGCAACTCATTGATATACTAGGCATGCAGGGCTTTTAAAAAAACATTGCCTTTTTTCAATTAAATATTTTTCTTTGCACAGAATTTAAAACTCAAAACTGAATACAATGTCAGACGTAAAAAGTAATGTAATCTCTATCATAGTTGACAAACTTGGAGTAGAAGAATCAGAAGTAACTATGGAAGCTAGCTTCACTAATGATTTAGGAGCTGATTCTCTTGATACCGTAGAGCTTATTATGGAATTCGAAAAGGAATTTAACATCGCAATTCCAGATGATCACGCAGAAAATATCGCCACCGTAGGTGACGCTGTAACTTATATAGAAAAAACTGTCTAAGACAGTTTTTTCTTTTCCCCTAATCCACACACATTTATATGGAGCTTAAGCGAGTTGTAATAACTGGGCTGGGAGCCTTGACCCCGATTGGAAATACGGTTTCAGAATATTGGGAAGGGCTCATTAATGGAACATCCGGTGCAGCACCAATTACAAACTTCGATGCTTCTCACTTTAAAACCCAATTTGCCTGTGAGCTAAAGGGCTTTGATATCATGAATTTTGTAGACCGGAAAGAGGCCCGTAAAATGGACCCTTTTTCGCAATACGCAATCGTGGTAGCAGATGAAGCCGTTGCAGACTCAGGTTTAAGTTCCGAGACTTCTGATCCTGATCGTATTGGGGTTATATGGGGTTCAGGAATTGGTGGAATAGGGACATTTCAAAATGAAGTTGCCAATTTCTTAGGCAACGAAAAGGTTCCAAGGTTTAACCCATTCTTTATTCCTAAAATGATTGCGGATATTGCGTCCGGTCAAATTTCTATAAAGCATGGATTCAGAGGACCAAACTTTTCTACCGTTTCCGCTTGTGCTTCGTCTACGAACGCAATGATCGATGCTTTTAACTACATACGTTTAGGAAAAGCTGACGCCATTGTTACAGGTGGCTCTGAAGCTTCAGTTGTAGAGGCTGGAGTTGGTGGATTTAATGCGTTAAAAGCGTTGTCAACCAGAAATGATTCTCCGGAAACAGCAAGTCGTCCATTTGACCTCGATCGAGAAGGTTTTGTATTGGGTGAAGGTGCCGGAGCAATAATTTTAGAAGAGTTGGAACATGCTCAAAATAGGGGCGCGAACATTTATGCTGAAATTATAGGTGGAGGAATGTCTGGTGATGCTCACCACATTACCGCTCCACATCCAGAAGGGCTAGGTGCGCTCAATGTAATGCGTGCAACCCTTAAAGACGCCGAAATCGATCCTACCGAAATCGACTACGTTAATGTTCACGGTACTTCAACTCCTTTGGGAGATGTTGCTGAGGTTAAGGCCATCCAAAGTGTTTTTGGTGACCATGCTTATGACCTTAACATTAGCTCAACCAAAAGTATGACCGGGCACTTGCTTGGTGCTGCTGGAGCCATTGAAGCAATAGCGTGTATCAAAGCCATTGAAAATGATATGGTACCTCCAACGATCAATCACTTTACTGATGATCCAGCCTTAGATTCTAAGCTTAACTTTACGTTTAATAAAGCTCAAAAACGTATAGTAAATGCTGCACTCTCCAATACATTTGGGTTTGGTGGCCATAACGCTTCAGTAATTTTCAAGAAACACTAGAACAAATTTCATCTTCATTAAACTTAATGCTAATTAGCCAATAGTTTGGCTCGTAATTAGTTAGACTTAATTTACATTTGAAGGTCTAATGAATTATATACCTTTCAACTAAAGAGTTAGCGTGTCGTTTATCAAGTTTTTCAAAAAAACGAAATACACCAAAGAAGCCGATCAAGAGCTAGCCTTATACATTGAAAAAACCACGGGGAACATTCCTAAAGAAATTCAGCTGTACCACGTTGCATTAACGCATCAATCGCACTCTGATAGGCATGGCCTGGAGTACAATAACGAACGGTTGGAGTTTCTGGGAGACTCTGTTCTTGATATTGTAGTCTCTGAGTATTTGTATAGAGGATTTCCCGAAAAAAATGAAGGCAATTTGACTATTATTCGTTCAGCCATTGTTAATAGAAAGAGCTTAAATAAATTGGCACTAAAAATTGGACTGGATAAACAATTAAAGACTTCGGTTAATTTAAAACAACCGGGAGTCTCTTTGCCTGGAAATGCCCTGGAGGCGTTTATCGGTGCCTGTTATTTGGACCTGGGATACAAAGCAGTGCATAAATTTATCATTGAAGGACTCATTGAAAAATACCTGGATTTAAATAGCCTGGAAAACGAATTTGAAAACTACAAGAGTACTTTGTTGGAGTGGTCTCAGAAAGCAGACAAAAAGCTTGAGTTTAAAGTAGAAACTGAACCCAATTCATCACCTTCGGCTAAGTCATTTAGTGCCTCGGTAACTATTAAAGGAGAAGATATGCGGGGCAATGGAAAGGGAAGGTCTAAAAAAATTGCAGAACAAAATGCATCACTGGCATTGCTTCAAAAATTGGGGATAAAATAAAACAGTGTTGTAGAATAGTGTGGGAATGACGTGTCTATTTATATAGTAGTTTTATTAACCCACATCATTCTATAACACTGCATAAAATAAGTGTTTTGCAAACTGGTATTTAGAGGCTTAAAGTTAATAATATTGCATACTCAAGGCAATTTATGACTACTACCAAGCTGGAATTTGAATATGATTACGATTTTTTCCTGATCGGAATATTCTGTCACTTTAAAGACTACCGATTGGCCTGGAGTTTAAACCGAAATCTGGATTTCGATTTGGAGAAACAAGGCGATTATGTGCTGGAAACAAAAGATCAACAACAACGGTTTTCTGCATACAATTATCATATAGAAAGCCAGGACTTGTATTACTACCTGTTGAACAACAGAAGTGAAAATGGCCTTCTAATTCCAGAGAAAAGAGAAGTAGATTACTTTCTTATTGTGGACGGATTGGTAGAAAGTTCAAAAAAGGGAGAATTAATAAAATCAATAAGGAGTCTTAACGAGGTTTTATCTGCAGCAGAGATTAATCCTTCAGAATTAAACTCCAAACAGAACCTTCTAATAGACTAAGAATGAAATATTTAAATAATAAAACAAAAATCATAGCAACCATTGGCCCCGCTACGTCATCGTACGATCAGTTGAAATCCATAATAATGGAAGGGGTAAATATTTGCCGGCTAAACTTTTCGCACGGCACTTACGAAGATCATAAACAAGTAATTGATTCTGTTCGAAAGATCAACAAGGAATTAGATATTCAGACCGGGCTTCTCGCAGACTTGCAAGGACCTAAAATTAGAATTGGTGAGATTGAAAATGGTGAGTTTTCGATTTCAGCCGGTCAGGTTCTTCGATTCACGACTAAGCAGGTTCTTGGTAACGAAGAACGTGTTTGGATCAATTACGAAGAGTTTCCAAAAGATGTCAAAGTAGGGGACATGATTCTGTTGGACGATGGAAAAATCAGGCTTGAAGTATTGGAGACCAATTCGGTTGATGAAGTTAAGGCAAGTGTTGTTCATGGAGACGTTCTTCGATCAAAAAAAGGAGTAAACCTTCCCAATACGGAAGTTTCAATACCATGTTTAACCCTGAAGGACAAAGAAGACCTGGATTTTATTCTGGAGAATGATATTCCCTGGGTTGGATTGTCATTTGTGCGTAAAGCCAGTGATGTAATCGAACTAAAAGAGATAATAAAGGAGAAGGGAAAGTCGGCGTTTGTCATTTCTAAAATTGAAAAGCCGGAAGCCTTGGATAACCTGGAGGCTATTATAAAAGAATCGGATGGTTTAATGGTTGCACGTGGAGATTTGGGGGTGGAAATTCCGATACAAGATGTGCCATTAATTCAAAAGGATATTGTGCAAAAAGGACGAAATGCCGGCAAGCCTATCATTATTGCCACGCAAATGATGGAGTCCATGATAGAGAATTTTTCGCCTACCCGGGCCGAAGTAAATGATGTAGCCAACGCTGTTTTGGACGGTGCCGATGCGGTTATGCTTAGTGGGGAGACCTCAATGGGTAAGTTCCCGGTTGAAGTGATTAAAAACATGTATAAGATAGTGCTTAGAATTGAGAAATATCCTGCGCTGTACAACTCTAAGGTTGAACCTGAATTTATTCAGGAAAGGATGATTACCGATTCAATTTGCAACAGCGCAGCAGATCTGGCTCGATCGTCCCAGGCTACCGGAATTGTGACTATGACTTTTTCGGGATATACGGCGTTTAAGACCTCATCCTACAGGCCTAATGCTTACATTTATGTATTTACCGCCAACCCTAAAATTCTGGAAATGCTTAGCCTTATTTGGGGGGTAAAAGCATTCTACTACGATAAGTTTGTAAGTACTGACCATACCATAGACGACGTCAAGTTCTTTTTAAAAGATCAGGAGTATGCTAAAGTGGGTGATTACGTGATTCATATTGCCAGTATGCCTATTGCAAAAAAAGGTATGACCAATATGCTTCGAATGTCTCATATACGATAGTTATATTTAACAACTCAGTGTACGTTGGTGCGGCCTAATGCCTAATTTTGCACCCTAAAACAAATTCAAATAAAATACTATGTATCCACCTGATTTAGTAGCCCCGATGAAAGAAGAACTTACTTCAGTAGGTTTTAGTGAATTAACATCTGCAAGTGACGTTGATACCGCTTTGAATAAGGAGGATGGTACCGTTTTGTTGGTTATAAACTCCGTATGTGGTTGTGCTGCAGCAAATGCTCGTCCGGCCGTAAAAATGGCCGTCGGTCACACTAAAAAACCAGAAGCTTTAACAACGGTTTTTGCAGGGGTTGATCAAGAAGCAACTGCACAGGCTAGAAAACACATGCTTCCTTACCCTCCGTCTTCTCCATCTATTGCTTTGTTTAAGAATGGAAGGTTGGTTCATTTTATCGAACGTCATCACATCGAAGGAAGACCTGCAGAAATGATTGCCGAGAATTTAACTTCGGCTTTCGACGAATTCTGCTAGCCTAAAGGAATACGTACGGTTACCAGGGTTCCGCTATTGGGACTCGGTTCAAAGTTTATTTGTCCCTGAAAGCTATCTACTCGGCCTTTTAAACTTAAGAGGCCAATTCCGTCTGACTTATTGTTTTTTGGGTCAATACCCACTCCATTGTCTTCAACCACAAGGATAAGTTGCTTTTTAACCTGCATGAGTTGAATATGTACTTCGCTAGCGTTACTATGAGTAATTATGTTCTTAATCAGTTCCTGAATAATCCTGTAAATACTTACCTCTAAACGGGGGCTAAGTCTTCTGTCGATTTGAAAGTGTTCAAACCGATACGTTATTTTATCAGGATCGAGGCTTAAGTTTAGCATTTCTTCTATAGCCGAAATCATTCCTTTTTCCTGGAGAACACGTGGCATCATTCTGTGGCTAATCGAGCGCACATCTGAACTGGTTTCATCAATTAATTTCCCCATTTTTTCATATTCTTCCTTTACAGGGCGATCTCCTTTTTTCCATTTGTTGATTGTGTTTTCCCAGCTGAGTTTAACGGCTGCCAGCTGTTGGCCAATGCCATCGTGTAAGTCCTTGGCAATTTGTTTTCTCTCTTCTTCTGTGGCTTGTATTACAGCTTCACTTCCCTTCTGTCGTTCATTCAGCAAGGCCTTGTTGTGTTTCAATTCCTGACGTTTTCTAATGGAAAAGAAAAGCAAAAGCCCAAGTAAGATCACCAATACACTTATAACAACTAGCGACTGAATTTGAATATTTCTCCTTTCCAGGTCTCTTTTCTTGATTTCATTTTCCTGATTAAGCCGTTCAATTTTGGCCTCTTTTCGTTCTACTTCAAATTCTACCTGGAGCTTCTGGAGTTTTTCATTGGTTTCTTTTTCATAAGCGTGCTTATTGTACTTTTCAAGGGAGTCTTTTAAGGAGCTGGCGAGTTTGTAATTCTTTTCAAAGTCGGCTATTAAAGCTGCATTGCCGTATAGCTCATTTAATATTCTAATGTACTCACCAGTTTGGGCAATCTCCAACCCATTTTCAATACAGGATTTTGCTTTGCTTATTTCCTTATTATTAAAATAGACCAATCCTAAATTATTATACGCACTGGCCAGTCCATACATGTCATCAATTTTCTTTTTAATGTCTATTGACTTCAGTGAATATGCAATTGAACTATCTACTTCATCGATTCTGTCGTATATAATTGCGAGGTTGTGATAGGTTTTTGATAATCCATAATTGTCCTTGACCTTCAACCGATAGGGTATGGCTTTCTTGCCCCAATAAATGGCAGAGTCGGGTGCATTTAAGAAAGTGTATGCCATTGATATGTTATGCATGCTGGCACCGATTCCGTATGTGTTGTCAATTTCCTGGCGTAACCGAAGTGCTTCTATATGGAGCACAATACTTTTATCGGGGCTGTCCTTATCGTCGTATATAAGTGCAATGTTATTTATTGCATTGGCGAGGCTTTGAGTGTTTTTAACCCTTCTGAAATAGGCCTCGGAGTTTCGATACCAGATTAAAGCAGAATCCAGTTTTTCCTGGTTCCAATAGATCAACCCAATGTTATTTCCAATTTGTGCCTGGGAGAGAGAGTCGTTGATTTCAATTGCGATTTTTCGTGCCTTGAAATAAAGCGATAAGGCACTGTCATTATTTCCCGTAATGTCTTCGAGAATTCCAGCTACGTTTAGTGCCTTTAGTTTACCGTAGGGGTAATTGGTTTTTCTTGCGTCTTTCAGTGCAATTGAGCACAGTGTTTTAGCAGTATCGGGTTCGCTATAAGCATAAGAAAAGGCAACCGACAATTGCTTAAAAATTCGTGTACTATCTTCCTGGGTCCATTTGGCATCAGATGGCCCGACACATCCAAAAAGGAAAAATGAAAAGAGTATAAACCGACGAACAATCAAGGCAGCAAAATTGCCGCTCAAGTTAATTCAATTTAATTGGGAATGACCAAACTATCAATATAAAATTGATTGCTGTCTACGGAACTTTTCTCCAGGCTGTCCGCCATAAGTGGTAAAGAAACATTTACAGAGCTCATATCGCTAAATCCGATTTGAACGGTGAAGTATAGAAACATGGAAAAACTGGCTGCATAAGCGAATACTTTCCAGGGCTTTTTATGCCTTAATTCATCCAGCGGAATAATTCCGTTGTGTTTTGGTTTTTTAGCTGTAACCTTCTCCTCGAACAACGAATCGAGTTTGTTCTTTACAGCATTAGAAGGTTTCTCCGTTTGATGAGAAATGCTGTCAATTATTTTATTGTTTAAGTGCTCAAAATTTTTCATGTTACCCAGTTGTTCTTCTAATTTCTTAGTTGATTCTTTATCCCTTTCTCCGCTTTCGAAGTTTTCTAATAAGTCGTATAAATCTTTCATATCAATCAGTATTAAATATTGGGTTTAAACTCTGATAGTTCGTTACACAAATATTTTTTCACATAGAACAATCGTGACTTGATTGTTCCCTCCTTTACTCCCTGAATATTAGCAATTTCATGAATGGCGAAGCCTTCTTTGTACTTCAATATAAATGCGGCCTTTTTATCAGGATCAATCTTTAGCAAACAGGCGTTAAGTTTCTCAGAAAACAATTGTTCTTCGGTCACAGCATCAGGGCTATTGCCATTTACCCTTATATTTTCTGTGTCGGCGTCCCGGCTCATAATTTGTCGAACCTGTATTTTCTTGTATTCGTTTTTTACCATGTTGTGTGCTACACTATAGATCCATGGTTTAAACTGCCTCGATAGGTCGAAGTAATTCGACTTTTCGAAAAGCCTCATGAAAATATCCTGTAAAAAGTCTTCGCATTTTTCACGATCTCTTCCAAGCATTTTCATGAAAAAGGAGAAAAGAGGGTCGCTGTATCTGCGATACAACTCATCAAACGCTGGCTTTTCTCCAGCACCCATTCGCTCTACTAATCCTTCATCAGATTCTTGCGTTACGTTCTTCATTTCTGTTTGGATGTTCATAGTCTGGTACACCTTTAGAATTCAAAAGTTCATTATCTGTTCTGATTAACCTGTTAACGCCTGTTAATCAGTAGAGAAGGTCTGTTAAATCATAGGTTCGATCTTGGGTATCTGATTTTGGATGTTAGACATCAAACATCTAATATCCAACATCCAATGTTACCTACCTTTGCTCCATGGCACATCACCATTCTCACGAGCACTCCCATGGCGAACATGGCCACATTCATCCGGTGACTAAAAACTTAAAGGTTGCCTTCGTTCTTAATTTTTCGTTTACCATTATTGAATTCATTGGGGGATTATTGACTAACTCGATGGCCATTTTATCGGATGCCATTCACGATCTTGGAGATTCCATTGCCATTGGTTCGGCGCTTTATTTTGAAAAGACCTCCGAAAAGAAAAGAGATTTCAATTTCAGCTATGGCTACCGTCGGTTTTCTACCCTGGCGGCGCTTTTAAACATTGTCATTCTTACCACAGGTTCCGTAGTTATTATTTATGAAACCATTCCCCGATTGTTGCAACCTCAGGCAGTTCATTCCCAGGGAATGATGGCCCTGGCGGTTTTGGGTGTAGTTATGAACGGGATTGCTGTATTGCGATTAAAAAATAATAGCGATTCGTTAAACAATAAGACCGTAATGCTCCACTTGCTGGAAGATGCCATTGGTTGGGTGGCCGTTTTGGTTGGGGCCCTTGTTATTGAACTAACTGGATGGATAATCATTGACCCCTTGCTTTCCATTGGGATTGCTCTGTTTATTCTGTACAATGCATTAAAAAACTTCCAAAAAGTGAAAGGCATATTTATGCAGGCTGTTCCAAACCACATTAATTATAAGGAGATAGAAGAGCGTATTGAGAAGATTGTAGACATAAAAGAAGTGCACGATATACACATATGGAGCCTGGATGGAGAATTCAACATTGCCAGTTTGCACCTGGTGCTTAAAAGAGAATTGGCCAACTACAACATTGAAGATGTCAAAAAGAAGGTGAGAGAAGTGTTTGCCGAATCTGGGATTAACCACGTAACTATTGAATTGGAAGGTCCCGAAGAAAATTGTGAAATGGACGATTGTACACCAACCAATTCTGAAATAGTAGAACAATAAAAAGTGAGAGCGTTTTAATCGGTTGTCGAGCCTTGTTCTTTTGGTCCTGGCTCAACCAATGTAGAATCTTTGCCAAAATGCTCTGCAGCCGTAGAATTCAAAAATTTGGTTTGAGCTCGTCTTAAGCTTTCAATATTCTCGCGTTGCTCTTTTGCGTTAATGAAGTTGTTGATTTGAAGTACTATTAAACTGATAATGAGTCCAATGAACAAACTAAAAATAACCCAAAGCTTAAGGTTAGTAGATTTATCCAGTCCAGTACTCATTTAATCAAATTTATTTGCTCAATATCTAAAATCTAAAGTAGAAATACAAAGTAACGCATAATTACTGGGATTTAGCCATTTGTAAACAGCCATTTGTTATAATTAACGACCCATTTTAATCTATTTTTGAACCAAACTATTTAAAATGAAGAACCTCTTAATTGTACTTGGATATGCATTGCTGATTAGCTCCTGTGCCAAGTATCCTGCAGACTCGGTCACTACAGAAGAAAATGACATAATTGGGTCTCTTTATAATCAAAATACAAATTTTAGCTCGTATTCGACATTTGCCATTGTTGATAGTGTTCTTCTAATCAAAAGAGGAGCAGGAGAACCAGAACCAGATACAGGCTATTTTCGATACAGTGATCGAATGATAAGTTTAATTTCTCAGAACATGGTTTCTCGAGGATATACCAGGGTTTCAAAGGATTCTACGCCTGATTTGGGCATTGATGTTTCTGTGCTTAACGATGCGAACATTGGTTCGTATACTTATTGGGGAGGTTACCCTGGATATTGGGGTTGGTACGGATATTCATACTGGTACGGCTGGCCTTCAACCACTTACTATAAGTATGAAATTGGAACAGTTGTGATCAATATGATTGACCTTCAAAACAGAAATGACGTTGACAAGGAATTGACCGTTGTTTGGAACAACGTGGCTGCTGGATTGGTAGCATCTTCCAGCAATTACAACACGAGTCGGATCGACCGGGCAATTAATATCATGTTTGAACAATCACCTTACGTAAAAAAATAGAGCTATGAAAAGAATTGTTGTTATTATACTGGCAGTTGCCTCGTTCAGCTTTATTGGAAAAGCTCAAGGGTCCAGCGACCTTCAACTTTCAATGAATTATAACATTGGCATTCCAATGGGAGACTTTACCGATTACATTAATCAGGCAAGTTTTAGAGGAATGAACCTACAGGTCGATTATTATTTATCTGATAAATTGGCCATTGGGGCTTCAATTGGCTGGAACGGGTTTTATCAAAAGAAAGCTCGTGAGAGTTATGAATTTGGTGGAGGAGCAATTAACGCTGTGCGCTACAATTATCTCTACCAGTTGCCCCTTTATTTGAAGGTGCAATACATAATTAGTGATGAAGGGAATATTATGCCTTATGTTGCACTTGCAGCTGGAGGACACTATATAGAACATGAAACTTACCTGGGATATGTTGGTTTTGCTGACGATTCTTGGAGCTTTGGAACAGCCCCGGAATTGGGTGCTTTAATGATGTTGGGCCAATCGGGTTGGCATTTTAAACTATCTGCTCAGTATCACCTCACATTCTACAATAGAAACAACATTGGAACCATTCAGAACCTGGGGATTAATATGGGTTTCAATTACGATTTTTAAGTTCCTTGGTTAAGGAAATAGAAGTCGCCCTTACGCCTGAGGGAGCTACCCATCCTAAAGTTCGATTGGCCAAGTGCACTAAAATTCTTGGTGTTTCGGAATCCGAAATAAAACACATTGAAATTCTTCGGCGTTCGATTGATGCCAGAAAGTATCCAACCAAAATTCGACTGCGCTGCCTGGTTTTTGTCAACGAAGAAAAACCCGATGAAAAAGAAATAGAGCTAGACTATAAAAACGTTTCCAATAAAAAGAGGGTCAACATTATAGGTTCGGGGCCAGCGGGATTATTTGCCGCTTTACGGCTAATTGAGTTGGGGTTTAAACCAATAGTGTTAGAGCGGGGAAAGGATGTATCGAACCGGAGAAAAGACTTAAGCATTTTACATCGGAAGCATGAGGTAAATCCGGATTCCAATTATTGCTTTGGCGAAGGCGGAGCAGGAACATACTCCGATGGTAAGCTCTACACAAGAAGTAAAAAGAGAGGGAACTTAAAGCGCATACTGGACATTTTGGTGGCCTTTGGATCTACCGAAGATATTCTTATTGATGCTCACCCGCACATTGGCACCAACAAGTTGCCTAAGATTATTGCCAGCATGAGGAAAACTATTCTGCAATCGGGGGGTGAGTTTCATTTTGAAACGCGAATAGAAGATTTGGAAATTAGATCAGGTAAGGTTGTTTCTGTGATAGACCAGAACCAAAATAAATTTGAGGCAGAAGCAACTGTATTGGCAACCGGGCATTCGGCACGGGATATATACTATTTGTTAGACCGTAAAGGGCTTTCGTTAGAAGCCAAGTCCTTTGCCATGGGTGTTCGAATTGAACATCCTCAGCCCCTCATAGATTCTATTCAATATCATTGTGGTCCGCAGCGAGAGAGGCATTTGCCTTCTGCCTCGTACTCATTGGTACACCAGGTTAAAGACCGTGGAGTGTATTCTTTTTGCATGTGTCCAGGTGGTTTTGTGGTGCCTGCGGCAACCACATCGGGTGAAGTAGTTGTTAACGGTATGAGTACTTCAACCCGGGATTCGAGGTATGCCAATTCGGGTATGGTGGTTGCCATAGACATAGAGGACCTCAGGCTCAAGAAGAAATACGGGGTTTTTGCAGGCCTTGAATATCAAAAACAACTGGAACAACTGGCCTGGGAACAAGGGGGCAAAACGCAAACGGCTCCGGCCCAGCGTATGGTTGATTTTGTGAATGGAAAACACAGCACAATGCTAAATGGCTGTTCCTACATTCCCGGAATAACGTCATCGGACCTGCACGACTGGCTTCCCGATCACATTGGAAAAAGGCTAAAACATGCTTTCAGGGCTTTTGGTAAAAAGATGAAAGGATACTATACCAACGAAGCTCAACTATTGGGTGTGGAATCGAGAACCTCTTCACCGGTTCGAATTCCCAGGGATAACAAGACGCTTCAGCATCCCGATTGCGAAGGGTTGTTTCCCAGTGGGGAAGGTGGTGGCTATGCCGGGGGTATCGTTTCAGCGGCCATGGATGGGGAGCGATGTGCTGAGGCGGTTGTAAGTTATTTAGAAGTTTAGCCCACCTTTTTCGATCTAAAACCTTAAAAAACTCTCCTGTTTTCTTGAAAACTTTTCTTATTACCTGAGTAACCGATGCTGTATTTTCGTCAGCAAACAAAGACCCCCATGATTGAAATTTCAGAAGCCCAATTGGCACAACTTTCTGTACACACGGTTGGCAATAAATCGAAGGAAGAAGGGTATACTTCATCGGCAGGATTGTATGAATTGGATGACGAATTAGAGAACATCCTGTTTGGTTATTTTCTTAGGCCTTTTAAGGGAGATGAAACCTATAAGCTGAGTCATGATTCCGATCTAAACCTAAACGAGATTTATTCCTATTGCAAGGTGATGTTTCAGGAGCCGGAGAAATTTCATTTGTATAGCGTCAATATTCTAAAACATTTATACAACCAAAGCGAACACCCCCACATAAAAAGGGGAGAGGTATACATTGTTCACTTTCGGGATATTATTTTGGAGGGTGAGCCCGTGGAAGCCATCGGAATTTTTAAATCGGAGAAGAAAGACATTTTTTTACGAGCGAGGGATAAAAAGAACTTTGTGATGCTCGATGTGGAGCAGGGTATCGACGTTAAAAAACTGGACAAGGGATGTTTGATTTTTAATACGGAAGAAGAAAGTGGATATAGGGTTATGGTAGTAGACCAAAACAACTACGACACCCACTACTGGATGGATCACTTCCTAGGAGTTAAGCCCGATAAAAATGAAGTCTTCTTGACCTCGAATGTCATTAATCTGTGTAAGGACTTTTCTAAGAAGGTAGTGGCTGTAGAAGACAATGCCCAGGAGGAGGCTTTATTTATGGCCAAGTCGGTAGACTATTTTCAAAAAAATGAGCAGTTTGATGTGGAAACCTTTGCCGAAACGGTAATAGGGGGTGAGGAAGCACCAGCTCGGGTGGCACAGTTTCAGGACTTTAAAAATGTTTACGAAAAGGAACGCGAATTAGAACCGATGGACGACTTTGAAATTGTTCCGCAGACCGTTGTTAAAGAGAAACGAAAGATTAAAAACTCAATTGATCTCGACACCAACATTCAGATAAAAATGAACTTCAATGACCTGGAGTCGGGAAAGCGATTTATTGAGCGTGGATACGACCCAGCTAAGGAAATGTACTATTACAAGGTATACTTCAACCATGAAAAAAAATAAGGAGTTTACCGAGGTTCAGCGTTTCAATAACCCGGTATTAGTTGCCGGACTGGCACTTGTTGGGTTTTACCTCCTGAGTGACTTTATGAACGTATTTTACCAATCGGATTTGCCCCAGCAAAAAGCTTTAGAAAGTATAATTGCGTTTTCAATTTTTGCCCTTATTGCCAGTTTATTTCTGCTGATGAAAATGAAAACCCGGATAAACGATAAGGGAATTGCCATTCGGTTCTATCCCTTCCATAGCAAGTTTGTGCTGTACCACTGGAAAGACATTGTCTCGGTTGAGGTACGCCAATACAAACCACTTAAAGAATTTGGTGGGTGGGGAGTTCGCATAGGCTTTAAAAATGCCAGAGCGTTTAGCACACGTGGAAACCGGGGTATTCAGATGAAACTGAAAAACGGCCAGATTAGGTTAATAGGAACCCAAAAAGAAGAAGAGGTCGCCCAGATAATTGCTCAATTCCAGAGCAAAAAGAACTAGTGCAAATCAAAAGTTTTTACGTAGTCTCTGTGCTTATCGGTGGAGTGACATCCGGTACAACCTGCACCTTTTAGTGAGGCTCTGTATATTTCATTTCCACTAGGGCCATATTCTACCCATACCCATCCACTGGCTACATTGGGATCACTCGCTTTCTTTTGCATTACTGCATAAATCGCAAGGCTACCCCCTTTGTATATGTCTTTTACTATAATTGAGTTTTCTGGAAATTGACTGCCAGCTGGTAGGGCACCTGAAGTATCTAAAGCAGCCTGTGCAATTGAATTAAATCGTAGTTTAAAACTACCGTGTGGACTTGGAGCTTTACCCGATAACAGCTTGCCACCATCAAAATAGGTATAACCAGAATCACTTTTAATTTGGTCGTATAAACCGGCTACTGCAGGCGTTGAAGGAGTTGTATCAGGTTCGTCTTCGTCCTTTTTACATGCAGAGATTATAATTAATGAAACTAACGCCAGTGTGCTAATTTTAAATAGATTTTTCATTGTCAACTTATTTTTGGCAAATGTATATGGTGAGGTTAAGCTTGTGCTACTTTAAAAAGTCGGCTGACTTACCTTTAGGCTTTCTCCAGCTTAAAAACGGTTATTTCGGGCATAATACCGACTCTGCCAGGGAAGCCAATGAATCCAAAACCGCGGTTGACGTATAAATATTGATCTTTCTCCTGGTATAGCCCCGCCCATCGTGGGTATCGATATTGGACCGGACTCCACTTTATACCGGGTATTTCTACCCCAAACTGCATTCCATGGGTATGACCGGCCAAGGTTAGGTGTACATGACGTTGATGTTTTAGAACGACTTCATCCCAATGACTGGGGTCATGTGAAAGGAGAATGGTAAACGGCGATTTTTCCGTTCCTTCCAATGCTTTATCTAGATCACCCTCCTGAGGAAATGGGGGTAGCCCCCAGTTTTCTACACCAACGATACTCATTTGTTCACCGTCCTTTTCAATAATCCGGTTTGAGTTATTTAGGAGATCGAAGCCCAGCGTTTTATGATGGTCTTGCATCTCCTGCTGATCTGCAATATGATCTTCTTGCGTAGGCCAATTGCGATAGATACCATAATCGTGATTCCCTTTTGTACTAATTACACCATGAGGTGCATCCAACTGCTTAAAAATATCCAGAAACGGAACGATTTCCCTGGACTGCGAATTGACCAGGTCTCCCGTGAAGGCTATGAGATCAGCCTTTTGATCATTAACCATTCGCACACCTTTGAGTACGGACTCCTTGCTATCAAAACTTCCCGAATGAATGTCCGAAATCTGTGCAATTTTAAACCCGTTGAATGCATCAGGAAGGTCTGGAAATTTTAAAACCACATTGCGAACCTGGTAATTGTATTTACCAAAGGTGATCCCATACAGCATAGAAACAAACGGAAGTCCGGCTACTACCGTGCTCGTGGTTTGCACAAATTTCCGTCTTCCTGCATTGAACTTAGCTGTACTTTCTGATTTCCCGGTTAGTTTACCGAAGGCAAATATGGGAATGCCAATTATAGAATCTGCAAGCAGCAAAATGGCAAAAATCAGGTTGCTAACCAGCAGTGCAAATGAAAATCCAACAAACCAGTTGATGATGAATTTGGGAATATTTGTTGGGATTTGAAACCTTAGCAACACCAGCAAGATTCCAACTATGATTAAGCCAACGTTTACCCAAAACACGCCTTTAACAACCTTCCAGCTTTTCCGATGACTAAACCATTGTTTCAGCTTAACATAAATAAGCGCAACGATGAATAAATAAATAATGGCAATTACGATCGGAATCATCATTCTACCGTGAATCATAGCACAAAAGTGAGCTAAATGATTGAGGGTGAGTTGTTAGAAAATGTTAGGAGTGACGATCAAATGGAAAATAAACCATCTGAATTTAGAAATGAATAATATTGTTAGACTGTAAATTGAAATTCGATGCATTTATTGCTTCAACCTGGAGTTAAACTAGGCTTAGCTTTTTTACTATTTTTTGTAAATATACATTTATCCGCGCAGGACTTTAATGATGAAATAGAGACTAAAGATCATGTTATAATACCATGTAAAATAACCTTGGTCAATAACCTCAATATATTTTATAAATACAAAAAGGGAAAAAAAACAAAGACAGCATACATTCCAAAGGAACAGGTATTGAGATACGATGGTCTTGAACTGGAATCGGTGACTTTAAGTCTATCCAACTCTAAAATGTATTCTAAATGCGATACTTGTGAAAATTGGTTTTCGGCTCATGTAGATAACTCACCAGATAGTAATAAAAGAGCATATAACGATCTTACTGTCAGATTTCTTAAGGCTGACACTACGTTAATAGAATCTATTTCATGGACAGGGCAGTATGGAGTCAGGAAATTTGGCTCATGTGATGTTAATGAAGCTTATTGGAACGGTAGAAAATACTTTACGGTTTATTTGGATTTAAGATACGAGCCAAATTTACTTAGGAGATATAGCTGTAATCATTTTCTGGGATACTATGTCATTAAAGGTGATATTTCATTGATTAAGTATGCCTCTTCCTATTTAACTAACCAATATAGAAATCATGGTATACCTATGGCGACTAATGAAGTTGAAAAGACCAACCGAGAATACTGCATAGAAATTGATTCGGTAAGAATAAAAATTCCAAGGAAAGATGATCAATTTAGGGCTGCAATAAAAGAATTGTTTCACCATGATGACTTTTTGATTCATGGCCTGGAGAAGTATCAGTGGACCTACGATGATATTGAACGCATTGTTAAACTTTACATTGATAGTTTATAATTGGGCTACCAAGCATTATTCCTTAAAACGAAATTGTGGCATCAAATACAACCCCATCAATTTTAACTGATTACTCAATTTACCCATATCACAAATAAGGTCTTTTCTTGTACATTTTGATACATCCAATTGTCCCCCCATTTGAGTTTCGAGCTGAAGGTATTGGCTTAGGCAAACTTTTCCCCTTAAATACAGGATTCGTGTAAAGCGTTCAAAGCGGGTTATAGCCTTTTCCTCAAAGTTGAGTTGAGTGAGTTTCACCTGGTATTGACTGATCCAGGAATCGTATGTTTTTTCCAACTCATCAATAGAGGGAGCTGTGGTCGAAAGGGTTTTTATGCCGTCCTGGTGGTCTTTGTAGAGATCGAAAATGTCATTTTCCAGCTGGCCAGCAGCCCCAATGTTATACAGCATCTCATTCTCTACACTACCTGGTGGTTCATGGAATCCCGCCCGATAAAACTGAAGAAATATGCCGCCTTTTTCTCTCGTAATTTCTGCAATCCTCTCCTGGCTTACATCCTGTTGAACCTGCTCCAGACTGGCTACCTGTGCATAAAAACCTTTGACCAAGAGCTCTATAATTCTTTTTCTATTCCCAAGGGCCAGGGCTTTTATATAAAACCTAAGGAATAACAATTCGAAAGAGGTTTTTGCCTGCGATTCCTTAGGGTCGTTAATCATTTCGAGCAAACAAGTCTGTTCAATTTCTTTTTCATCAAACAGGTCATCGAACAAGCCGGTAAGGCCACCAAGATAGGTTTGTACCGTTCGTTCATCGCTGGTTAAAGCCTTTCCTCTAAGTATAGCGTAGCCCTCTCCTAAAATGGCTGGTACCGCATTTCCATAATAGGTTCTTATTTTTTGAATGTCCTTTTCGCCTATACTTCCATCGTTGGTTTTTAATGCCTCAGCAATATCCAATTCAATGGTATGAGCCATAAATTCCTTTTGAACCCTAAAATTCTTTTTGTAGGTATTAATTAATTGAGGAAAAGCCAGTAACTCACTAAAAAAGCCCATGGATTAAAACAGGAAATTGTGCATTTAATTCACTCGAAAGTACTTAATTTTCTAAGCTCCACCTCTTTTTCAAACGTGCTTAAACAACCGCTTTTTTAATGTCCTCTCAAAAAAGGCATGCAATGGAAATATTATTCCACCAATCCCGGCATTAATTAACAATTTGTAGATAGGGTCTCCGCCGGTAACCGCCTCTACATAGGGATCCGTAAAGACGAGTAGAAACTCAAATAATATGAGAAAGGGAAGAAATATAGATAGTTCGATCAACCACTTAGGCAATTGATACTTTCCAATGAGAAAAACCAAACCGAAAAGAACAAAAACTCCAATGCTAATGCCTGAATATTCCAACCCGTTTCTTCTTTCTATCTTCAATTTTTCCGCTTGTTCTTTTTCTATCGTCTCACGTTGGTATTCCAGTTTAGCTTGCTCCCTACTGGTGGACTTTCGCATGGAAACCGATTTTAAACTATCGTCATAGAGCTTATACATTCTATGAAATTCAAGTGCTTTTAGTCCGTTTCCGACTTGCTCAAAGTACATGTATCTGAGTTCTGAAGCTCTGGCTAAGTGGTCCAACACCCCTAATTCCTGGGCATCTTGATACACTTGTAAATTTTTTGCATCAACTGAATCATAAACATTTTGTTCTAGTCGCATTTCAATGTCAAACTCCTCCAAGGTTAATTGGACTGACCTGGATAAATTGGGCGCTTTATAAGATTGGGCTAAGTTCAGGTAATGGTTGGCAGAATCGATCATGTGTTGCCCTAAATAATATTCCCCTTTGAAAACATAATTTCCTACCAAACTGGTAGCTACCTCCATCTTTTTGTTCAGGTTTATGCTCTTATCTATGTAATTGATTGTCAGGGAGTCTTGCCCTATTTTACTCAACAGATAGCCTAACCTACTTTATACTATTCCCAGGCCATACTCATCAGAAACTTCCTTGCGAATTTGTTCTGATTTTTTGTAATTCTCCAGGGCCAATTCATTAAACTCAAGGCCTTCATACAATCTTCCTATATTCAGTAAAACGGTTCCAACACCTCGTTTCATCTCTAAACTATCATACATCTGATACGATTGATTATAATAGGACAGGCCGGTTTTAAAGTCTCCTTTGAGTTTATACATTCCACCAATGTTATTCAATGAATTGGCCGCATTTTCGTATTCACCGGCTGCAAGCTGACTATTTAACGACCATTTAAAATAAGCTATGGCGGTATCCAGTTCACCTTCATAGTATTTTAGCATTCCAATGTTGTTTACGTCAAGGCAAGAATAGACTCATTCTTGGCCTCTTTCGCATGTTGAATGGATAAGTCATAGTGGAAATAAGCCGAATCAATTATTTCCATATAATCGTATGACAATCCAATTAGGTTTTCGCAATTTGCGAGACCAGCTGTATCCTTAAACCTTAAATAATGCTGCCGTGCTCGTAAGCCATATGCTAGCCCTTCCTTAAAGTTTCCCAATTGTGTATGGGTTGCTCCTAGGGTATGGAGTACTTTGGCAATACCTTAGTCTTCCAGATGAATCTGGTAGTATTCCATGATATAATTTAATATATGTAAAGCAGAGTCTGGCCGGTCATGAAATAGCTCTGATGCCTGTTCTAGCAATCCATTTGCCTCGGTTGAATCCAATTCATTGGAAAAAGAAGGGTATTGGCATGCAAAGAAAAGTAGGGCTAATAGAAATGTCCTTTTAAGCATAATCGCAATTTTGGGAATAGGTTAAAACCTGTTTTATATGGAAGTAAAAATAATTTCTATTTGGCTGCTAGTCAACCCGAGCTAACTAAAAGTGTTTGGAACAATAAACTCAAATCCAAACAAGTGGCTCTAACCGAGGTCTGAGAACATTCTTGTTTTCAGCTTTTTGTACTTTTACTAAGTCCATTTATAAAAAGTATGCTCGAGGAAATAAAGAATTCAAAAATTGATAAGATCAAACATCAGGTGGTGTGCCCGGTAGAACTTGCACTTAGAATTTTAGGAGGTAAATGGCGAGGCTCCATTCTCTACCAGCTTCGGCGGGGTCCGTTGCGGTTTAACGAACTCAAATACCATGTTCAGGATGCAGTGGTAGACTATGACGATGCAGATAATTTCCTTTCCAATAAGGTACTAACCGAACACCTTACCGACCTTATGGAATTTGGACTGGTTAGGAAAGAAACACCCAATGGACATTCTCATTATCAACTTACCGCTAGAGGGCTGTCAGTAATTCCTATTTTGCTTGATCTTTTTGAATGGGGAGAAACGAATTACCAGCATTAATCGGATTGGGGTTACCAACTGGTAACCACTTTTTTAATTCCATTACTCAACTTTGTAACAAGTAAACATTTCAAATTAAACGGGTTATGAAAAATAAATGGATAGCAGCGGTACTTAACTTCTTTTTTATGGGATTGGGATATCTCTATAACGGTAAAAGAACAGTGCTTGGAATATTACTTACAATTGGAGCGCTTCTACTTACTTACCTGGAGCAGTTCTACACTTTTGCAGATGGTAACACGCTTCAGGGGCACGATGGTTCCGCTTTTGCATTGATGGCCGGAGCTGTTTTTATTGTCAATACCGGGTTAGCCATGGACGGCTACCAGGAAGCCCAGTCAATCAATAACTCAAAATAGTATTGTTTGACGGTGATTGGTTCGGGGATTAAGAGAAAGTTTTTCTTTTTAAGGCTACAATTAAAATAATTGCCATTACTTGGCAATCAACTTATAGTCTTTACCAGTCATAGCTAATCCTTGCACACTAAAATCGTAATAGACAATTTCTGAAGCACTTGGATCGTAAATGTATACTAACTTATTGGTGCTTCTTGTTAGACACAGGACAAGAACACCTTCCTCGTTAGAGCCTAGCGCCGTTTTTATTCTTTCTTGATCGCAGATCTCATACTTGTACGGATAGTTCTTTATAATATCTTTTTCGTATGCGGCCTTAAACCTCATATTATCTTCTACCGATCGGTAGGTAGGTTTTTTAAAATCATCTGTAAGCACATAAGACCTTGGAATCAAAAGTGTTTTTTCACGAACGATCGATTTTTTACCGTTAAATTTTGGACCTAATCCGCCCATAATGGCACGGGTATTTCCTCCCTCAATGTTATATTTCTTTACATCCAGAACCGTTTTTTCCATCATTTTGATAACCGTAGGAAGCTTATAAGTTATGTCTTCAAAATTCTTTTCGTTGCCCCAATGGTCCAATAAATATTGCGTAATACAATCTGCAAACTTGTATTCTTTTATGGATTCTTTGCCGCCCATATAAACCCCGATAAAAATGTACCTGTGTTCAGTCGTGATGGTATTATAATGAGTAGTATTAAGTAAATTCACGAAAGACATAAACGACTTACTGCCATCCTGAATCATTTTAGATTCTTCAAAATCAGAATAGCTTGAATATTCGATTGGAGTAATGGTCCAGTTTTCGGAAAGTGCAGCTTTTAGTGCATTGTCAAATTCTTCATTACCGGTCAAAACTACGGTAGTGGTAGTCTTTAAAAAATTCTTGAACTCATCTGTATTAACCCCTTTACCTCCAATTTGAGCAATTGAAGTTTGTAGGATTAGAATGAAAAGGGTTGAAATAACTGCTAACCTAAATAAGTTGGTCATAACGATATTGTTTTTGTGTTAAACTAAAGTTGGCAAATGTATTTTTTTTGACAGTTCAACTGCTAATTGTCCGAGTATTATTTCATTATTTGGCGGTAACTAATTGCCTATGAAATTGATTTTAAGGAAATAGGATTTGGCAATAAATGACACGTAAGAAATGCTCACTTAGGCTCCGGCATATGAGACAAACAATCCTTCTTCGGTCTTCTCAACCTTAGATTGTTCTTTTTTGGCCAAGCCTTTCATGCCTTTATCCCAGCCTTTATTGCTTAGACCAGCTTGTGCTTTAAGCTCACCTATTTCTATGCGACCAGCGTTTTTAAGGATATCGAAAATGGCTTTTTCGTTATCGGTTAGCTCTACCACCTTCTCAGCAGTTTCAAATTTCTCGGGCCGCATTTGCGGAAAGAAAAGTACGTCCTGAATACTCGAATTATTGGTAAGGAACATACACAATCGATCGATGCCAATTCCCATACCTGACGTTGGAGGCATACCGTATTCCAGGGCGCGAAGAAAATCCTGGTCAATAAACATGGCTTCGTCATCTCCTTTTTCAGAGAGTTTCATTTGATCTTCGAATCGCTCACGTTGATCAATAGGGTCGTTTAATTCGGTATAGGCGTTGGCCAATTCCTTTCCATTCACCATCAATTCAAAACGCTCGGTGAGTGAGTCATCGTCGCGATGTTTTTTGCACAGGGGAGACATCTCTACCGGATAATCGGTAATGAAGGTAGGTTGAACGTAATTGTGCTCGCATTTTTCGCCAAAGATTTCATCTACCAGTTTGCCTTTGCCCATAGATTCATCTACTTCCAGCCCTAGCGCTATGGCAACTTCACGAACTTCAGATTCCGACTTTCCATTGAGGTCGTATCCGGTATGTTCTTTAATGGCCGAAAGAATGGGTACCCGGGCATAAGGCGCTTTAAAGTCTACTTCGTTATCTCCGATCGTGGCTTTGGAAGTTCCATTAACTGCAATACTTACCTTCTCCAGCATTTCTTCCGTGAACTCCATCATCCAGTGGTAATCCTTGTAAGCTACATAGATTTCCATAACGGTAAATTCGGGATTGTGAGTTCGGTCCATGCCTTCATTTCTGAAGTCCTTGGCAAATTCGTAAACACCATCAAAACCACCTACGATTAACCGTTTTAGATATAATTCATTGGCTATTCGCAAGTACAACGGAATGTCTAATGCGTTATGGTGGGTAATGAATGGGCGAGCAGCAGCACCTCCTGGAATGGGTTGAAGGATAGGTGTTTCTACTTCCATATAACCTCTTTCATTGAAGAAGTTGCGCATGGTATTCATGATAATATTTCGCTTAACGAAAGTGTCTTTTACTTCGCGATTTACCACCAAATCGACATAACGCTGACGATACCTCAATTCCGGATCTACAAAAGCATCATAAATTTTTCCATCGGCATCGGTCTTAACAATAGGGAGTGGCTTAAGTGATTTACTCAATACTTTGAGTTCCTGTACAAACAGTGAGGTTTCTCCTACCTTGGTTGTAAAAACATACCCATTTATTCCAACAAAATCACCTATATCAATGAGCTTTTTAAAAACCTCGTTGTACAAGGTTTTATCTTCTCTAGAGCAAATCTCATCTCGAGATACATAGATTTGCAATCGTCCTTCGGCATCCTGAATTTCTGCAAACGAAGCTTTACCCATAACCCGTTTGGACATGACTCTACCTGCAATAGACACGTTCTGAAAACCTTCAGCCTCAGGTTTATATTTTTCAAGAATTTCAGTAGTTGTTGTATTAACATCGAACTTTTCAGGAGGATAAGGATTAATTCCCAGTTCCCTCATTTTGTTTAATGCTTCCCTCCTAACTAATTCCTGTTCAGATAATTGCAAACTCATGTTTCGCTCAAAATTTAGCTCGATAATTTCGGGCGCAAAAGTAAAGATTTCTGAGACCTGGAATTATACTTTTTACGTTGTGTTTAAAGTAAGTATGTGATAGGATGTTCTATTGATAGTTAAGGATGCCTTAGTCTCTATCGTGCTGTTTCGGCTTTGGTAATGGCCTTACCCAAGTATTTTATTCCCATCAAATTAATCTTCGATTTACTCCTGTAAATGGACAAGTATTCGGTATTGGCATCGAATGATTTTTTGGCAATGCTTTCTTTAAAATCGGAGTTTCGCGCAAAGGCCAACACCTCTCCGGTTTCGCAATCAATGGCAAAAGTGGTCCATTCAAACTTATGATCCGACCAAAGCACGGTTAAATAAGCAGAGCCTTTTTGTTTGTTGTTTATTGCCGATTTTATTTCATCTCTACTGGCTAGTTTAAAACTCGTTTTGTAGTATTTCCCTATCATAGCTTCATCCACTTCGCAAATGTCTGCCGGAATAAGCAGGGTTTTTTCCTTTAATGAAAGCGTAGAAGCAGGAGGAATTTTACTTTTTTTTCGGTTACCGGACTTTGGTTTGTCCCACATGCTTGAAATGTATTTATACATGTGCTGAGAAAGAAACAAAACCTCTTCTTCAGATACTAAACACGAAGGCAGGCCCAGTTTAAAAATCCATTCGCGATCAAGATCCGCGTTATTTCTATTACCCGCATTTTCGCCAGGGTAGAGGATAATCGATTGAATTTCGGCAAATTGGTTTTTTCCTTGAACCGTTCTGGATTCTTGCTTTGCGTCTCCGGTTAACACCAAATACTTGGAGGCGTTTTCTGGGGTCAGTAGAGCGTTAATTTCTTCAGCGGTCATTCCCTTTATTTCGGAATTTAGGGTCCAATGTTTTTTAAGGTGTTCTACAATGGCCGGATTGCATTCAAAGTCAGCTTGCTCAACGAGCAGAATTCTTCCTTCCACTTTCAAAGACTTTTCCTGAGTTGGCAACCAGAATTGGGCACTTAAGGTAAATACTGAAAATGTAAAAACGGTAAATGCGAATACAATCTTATTCATATCTTATTGTGTTACTAATGAATCAATTAATGCCGTCATTTCTTCAACAAAGGGCTGATATCGTGAAGTTGCGGGGCCATTAAATCCTGTGTGGATTTTTACTACCTGCTGCTGTTTGTCAAGAATTATCAGTGTGGGAAAAGAAATGATTTTGTTCAAGGCCGGAAAAATGTCAGTTACCTTTTCCTTCTTTGAAGTTCCACCATAAACCAAATCATAGGGTATGTTCATGTTCTTTCGATAAGAAGATAAACGTGATTGAGCTTGCTCTACATTGTTTCCATTTTCAAAGGCTATGGCCAGCACGTATACCTGATCTGCTCCCCATTTTTCATATACCGATTTCAGGTATTCTGTTTCGTCCTTACAATTCGGACACCAGGTTCCCATAATCTGGATAAAGGATACCTTATTGCTAAAATTTGGGTGTTCCAGAGACAGAACATCTCCTGATGACATACCCAGTTGAAATCCAAAGGAAGAGGTATCGTCTTTTATGTAGGTAAGTGAATCGGGGTGCATTAAATCAAATGTGTCATTTTTTGCGCCGGTCCACTTTTTTTGATAATGGTTCCCAGAATAAAAATATCCATTGTTTAGGTTCAGCTGATTGTCTGCCGAATCAATCTCAACGTTAGAAGTAAAAAGAAACGCATGTGACCCATCGAAGCAGGAAAGAAATAATCGATTGCCCGATTGAACACCTTCTAAATAGCGGTAATCGCCGGTCTCGGTTCTAAAAGTTCCAGTGACCTTGTTTCCCTTTTGCTTTAGTTCAGCCAATGCCGGGAACCCCTTGCTCGAATCACCAAACTGCACCTGAAATTTTCCGTTAACGTCATATTCTTCAAATTTGGGTTCAAGGAATCGTAATTTGCTTCCGTTTCGGGCATAAAAAGGAATGATGTAGTCATCACCTTTTGTACGATTAATCCATACGCCTTTCATTTCCTTTTTCTCAAATGCAATTTGAAGTTCTGAATCGTATGGGTCCATCCGAATAAAAAGACTATCCCCTTCTTGTCGGACATTGGTCACTTCAATTCGTTCCTCTGCATTTAACAGGGTTATTTTTTGCGTGTTGGAATCGTTTACATCGTATTCAAATAAGAAGGGCAGTTTTATCATTCCTTCCGAATCGAGAACCAAAACCCCACGCCAAACTTTAGATTTTGGCTTATCATCGATCACAGGTTTCTCATTGGTTGAGCAAGAAAACAGGAAAAGTATAGGAATTATAAAGAGTGGATTTTTCATTGTTTCAAATGTACAAAACCAAGGTCTTTGATTGAGGTAGAATGTTAGAAACACATCGATTTATCTGGTTAAATTGACTTGATATTACCATTTAGCAATGTTGTTACGGCATAGAAGATTTAAAGATTAATTTCGGCACCCATGAAAGAAGCATTTATTTCCCTTTTTATACGTCTTGGTTTTACAGGGTTTTTCACAGGAAAACTACCTTGACCCTGAAATGAAATCGTTGGTTGAGTCTGAGATGAGATCGGCACATCAAGATGGTTCCCGAGCATCTTTTTTCGATGATTACGACATAAAACATCGATGCAGAATTTAACGTTAAACCTGGAATAGATACTATTCAAGGAGGGATTAAAACGACTTTTGAAGTAACCAGTCAGGTTTTGGATACACTTAAGTTTGATTTTATTTCAGAATTAAACATGTCAATTTACTCCATTGAAATTGATGGTGTATCGCATAACAATTTTTATAGACCAAGCAATAAGCTCATTATTCCGCTTAAAAAGCAGCTTAACAAAGGCCAATTTGCAACTTCCAGAATAGTATATGGAGGACATCCTGCGAGTACATCAGGAGCTTATCGCTATTTCTTTTCTGGCATTATGCAAGGCGATACCGCGTTTTGGACCATGTCTGAACCTTATGGTGCTAAGTATTGGTGGCCTTGCAAAATGGATCTTTACGACAAGGCAGATTCGCTCGATATCACCATTATCCATCCTCAACATTTTCATGCTGCTGCCCCAGGACTTTTGGTTAGCCGCGATTCCATTGGAAAAAACCTGGTTAGAACCCATTGGAAGCATAAATATCCAGTAGTGAATTACTTAATCGCAATTGCGGTCGCAGAATATAAGGTAACTTCTTCGACCCTAAACTACCGGGGAAAGCAGTTGCCCATGGAAGATTATTTGTATAAATAGCAAGCCCATTGGATCGATTCTACTAAAGATAACCTGGAGCCAACTTGTGCATTATTTGACTCGCTCTTTGGTGCCTATCCCTTTGAAAAAGAAAAACATGGTCATGCTCAGTTTTCAAGAGGTGGTGGCTTATCGCCAGCAGTGGCATTCAGGATTAAATGAAATTCAATTGGATATCTCGAACCTGAACAATGGTTTATACCATATAAGAATTGCAAATAAACTTCAAATGGTAGATAAACCATTTGTCGTTAACAATTAGAATATTAGGAATCTTTATTAGGTCGAGCCTCCCAAATTTTTAGATATAGAAAGGTGCTCATTTTTCTGGCATTGTGTTTAGCCCGCTCCGTAATTTCACCCTTGTAAAGTTCATCAGCCGTTTCAAACCAAATGTTCATCCAATGTCCAAAATGTGCATTTGAAATGGAGTGCCCTTCTCTGGCATCGATGTCAATGTGAGCCTGCTGTGGATTGCCGCGGAATCGTTTTGTAAAAAGCAACTGCGATTCCCAAAAGTCAGTCAGTTTTTCAAGATGCTCTGGCCAATCGGAAATTGCCCGGTTAAATATTGGACCAAGCATTTCATCTGCCCTTATCTTTTTGTAGAACTTGTCCACCAGATTGAAAACATCTTGTCTTGATTCAATATCTCTATCCATTCCGGAATTTCTAGGCGACTAAATTAAGGATCAATAGTGTATGGAGCTATTCAAAATAAGTGACTAAATCGTCGTACTGATTTTTGTCAGTATCAATTAGGATTAAATTGTTCAAATTTGGCCTCACTAAATCATTAGCGTTATGACAAGAGACGAAATCCTAAGTAAAATTGAAGAAAAGTATAAGCAGCAAGAGCAGCCTATGGATACCTATTTGGAGGGATTGCTTCATGCTAAAGCAATCAACTATTGGGATTATATTCAGGTTGATGCCTTGTTTAGTCTTCAAAAAACCAGAACCGATTTTCCGGATGAAGTCATATTCGTTATGTATCATCAGGTAACTGAGCTATTGTTGAAGCTGGTTACTCATGAATTGGAACAGGCAACAGTTGCTGAAGGGGTTACAGGCAGCATGTTATATGAAAAAATAAAAAGAGTTCAGCGGTATACCGAGGTTGCTCAATTGAGCTTTGATGTTATGCGCGAGGGTATGGATCCTGAACAATATAACCAATTTAGACACACATTAACCCCTGCCAGTGGTTTTCAATCGGCTACATTTCGCGAAATAGAGTTTTACTGTACCGATATGTGGAACCTGGTCTATACTCACAAAAAAGAGGAACTGAAAAACAGTGCCGATATTGATGAGATGTTCAATTGGATCTACTGGCAGGCCGCAGGAATTGATCGTAAAACAGGTAAAAAATCATTGACACTTCAACAATTCGAAGAAAAATATTTGGACGGGTTTAAGTCACTGGCGAAGAAATACCAATCGAGAAACCTTTGGCAACAATTTGTTCAATTACCAGAAGAAGAAAAAACGGATGAATTAATTGCCCTGATGAAAGATTTTGATCAGACCTTTAATGTAAAATGGCCATTGGTTCATTTACGCACCGCTGAACATTATTTGGAGCATGGACAGGAGGTGAAGGCTGCAACCGGTGGTTCAGACTGGAAAAAATACCTGCACCCTATGTATCAACGCAGAATGTTTTTTCCAGAATTGTTGAGTCAGGAAGAATTAGACAACTGGGGCAAGGACCCGTTATAAAAGCTTATCTAATTTGATCCAGAGACTCTTTTTTTAGAATCTTCAAATCGGGACTATCCCCGAATATCCATTGTCCCAAAATTATTGCACCCCATATTAACAAGGGTGTTGCTACAAGCACAATAAGAAGTCCAAGAATCTTTTTTCTGGTTTGTTTTTTATTGTATTCAATTAACTCATTCCGGACCTTTTTTAGCTCCTCAGGGGATGCCTTTTGAAGGTCTATATTTCTTTTTTCAGCGGCCTTTAGGTACTCACTTCTAAGTAGAAAAAAGTTCTTGTTTCGCAGAAGAGCTTTATTGTTCTTCAGAACGGAAATCATGTTGAACGCGGACCCTTCCCCTGGCATTAAAGATTAGTCGTTTTGTTGCTAAAGATAATGGTTTATCAACTATTAACCCAGTCGACAACTACATCTACATCTACCAGTTGCATGCAATGAAAGTGCTTTTTAGGGCATTTATTCTTGTATCCTAACTTGGAACAGGGCCTGCATCGAAGGCCTTCAACTTCCATTATGGTAGATCGCTCAGGATATTCAGGCATGTAAGGGTACATTCCGAATTCGGGGACCGTATTGCCCCAGAACGAAAGAATGTTCTTGTTAAATGCCGCAGCAATGTGCATGAGTCCGGTATCGTTGGTCAAAATTTTGTCTGCCTGCTGTACCAGGGATGCCGATTGATTCAAGTTGTATTTGCCACAAGAATTATAGACTTTGTTTCCCAATCTGGAAACTATTTCATTCCCTGCCTCCCTATCTTCGGGGCCACCCAGTAGAATAATGGATTTGTCGGTTCTTCGGGCAATTTCAATCACCTTTTTTGTAGGGAGCATTTTGGTAAAATAAGACCCTCCAATTACCCATCCGATATACCCGGAATGAAACGGTTTCGGTAATGCATTTAGGTCCACCTGGTCCGATTCGTTTAGAAAATAATCAAGCCCTTTCTTATCGTTTTCAATTTTAAAATCGGATAAAGTTTCCAAATAGCGATCAACAATATGCACCCGGGGAAGGCTGTCCTTCTTAAAATTCACCAACATCCATTTTTCGATGTTGAGTTTATTAAAACTCTTTGATGGTTTTTTTAGAGCTCGTTTTACGTTTGCCGTACGGATGTTGTTGTGCAAGTCAACAACAAAATCGTACTGCTCTGCCCGAAGCTCCTGAATTACTTCAATGATTTTATCCTTAATTGTAATGCACTTATCGATGTAAGGATTTGCCTCTAAAATGGAGGCAAATGAAGCCTTGGTTAAAAAGTGAATTTCTGCATTCGGAATTTGCTCTTTTGCCATCCTAATTATTGGTGTGGTAAGTACAATATCACCAATGGAGCTAAACCGAATGATCAGGATTTTTGTTGTCATTTTGGAATTTCAAAAGTAGCAGAACTGCAATTGATTTGACGAATGGCTTAACCATTAACAAATAATTTGCGTCTTTGTTATAAACACCCGGGATATGCAAACAAAATCACCTCAACTCATTCTTCTGGTATTAGCTATGGTTGGTACCCAGTTGCTTTATGGTCAGACAAAAATTGATCGAAGTTTTACCTTTCAATCGGTCAATAAAAAATACTCCATTTTCGTTCCTGCAAACTACAACAGCAGCAAACCGAATAAAATGATGGTGGGCATGCATCCATTCAATACTTCGAGATGGGATGCTAAATCGTGGCGAGATACATTAACCACATTTGCAAATTCAAATAACCTGTTACTGGTTTGTCCCGATGGAGGGGCCAATGGAAGCATAATTGACCAGATAGATACCGCCTTTACCACAGTGCTCATTGATTCCATGTTTAAATGGTACAATGTAGATACAGGTCAGGTATACATTATGGGCTTTTCTTTTGGTGGAAAGGCTACTTACATTTATGGATTAGAACATCCTGAAATATTTGCAGGGTACATGCCAATTGGAGCGGCAACAAACATAAATGACTTGCCCCGGAGAAGACGAAACAATGCAGCCTGTAAACCGGTGGCAATAGTTCATGGCGGCAATGACTCCCCTAATTCTCGTTTTACCCCAATGCGGGACACGCTGAAAAACTACACGGATTATGTTTGGGATACCTTAATGTTGGGCGTAGGTCACACCATTGATTTTACAAACCGGAACCAAATTCTTACCCGGGCATTTAACTACTTGGATTCCATTAACAACCTGGATGTTTCGGTGAGCCTGGGAAAAGATATTGTGCAATGCGGATCTGACTCCGTCAATTTAGGAAACAACCTAAAGGTTTCTGGGGGTAGCTGTACCTATACCTATGCCTGGAGTCGGTCTACCGGACTAAATGATTCTACATTGGCAAATCCTACAGCTTCCGTGAGCTCTAATACCAGCTATATTTTAAAAGTAACCGACTCAGAAGGAAAGTCAGCCATGGACACCATACAGGTTATAACGAGAACATTGCCCAAAGTATCCGTTGGAAAAGACGACACGTTATGTCCAAACGCAGGTAAAGTTTTTGTGGCTTCAGGGGCGAAGGACTATAAATGGTCTCCGGCTGCAGGCCTTTCCTGCTCTACGTGCAGTAGCCCATCCATTAAAATAACCGGTACTTCAACTTATTACGTTACAGGAACAGATTCCTTCGGGTGTAAAGCAAGCGACACGCTAAACCTTGGTGTTTATGTTGCTCCGCAAATTAAGTCGAGTAACGACACTTCAATATGCCTGGGAGATACCATTCAATTTAATACTACCGGTGGGGTAACGTATCGCTGGCGTTCGTTAAAAGATTTAAGTGACTCCACCATTGGAAACCCTTATGTTTTTCCAAAGGCAGGAAACTTTTACGTAGTTACGGGAATTGATTCCAATGGTTGCTCAGGGAGTGACTTTGTACAAGTAAGTGTAAATAAAAACCCAATAATTAAAGTCACATCGGATACTACGATATGCTTCGGAACAAAAGTGACTTTGTCTGCTACAGGCGGCATTAATTACAACTGGAGTGGAAGCACTTATTTAGGATGTACCAACTGTCAAGCTACCACGTTTACAGGAAAAGTTTTTTCTCATTTTCCTTACAAAATCCTCGTTGAAGGTGTAGATAATAACAAATGCAGGGGATATGATACCGTTTCTGTTACCGTAAGGCGACCAGTTTCCATTAATACTTCAGGAAATGACACTATTTGTTTCGGTGAATCTTCTCAAATGGTTGTTCGAGCAGGAGGTAAAATCAAATGGCTTAATTCCTCAACACTGGATTGCGATACGTGCATTAGCCCTCGAGCCACTCCTTTAAGCACTACAACATACCCGGTTGTGGTAACTGATGTATATAATTGTAGAGACACGGCTGAAGTTACTATTGCAATTAAACCATTACCTACTACTAGTTTCTTAGGGGACACACTCCTTTGCAAAGGAGACACAGGCAAAATACTTTTAACGAGTACAGGAACAATTACATGGTTGACTACCGCATTTTTGGATGACCCAACATCGCTTGCACCAAAAATTTGGCCGAACGAAAGCCGTCATTTTGTATTAAATTCTACGTCTTTAGATAATTGTACGTCAAGAGATTCTGTTTTTGTTGAAGTTCAAAATCCAACTGCCAGTTTCACAGTCAATGGTTCTGGCTTTATCAAGACCTTTGACCACAGTGCATCCAGCAACTACGATAAATATACGTATGACTTTGGAACCACACCTGGTACTGCTGGAACTGATTCGTTTACCTTCTCTGAGAATGGAACGTATACTGTTTGCCTTACGGTTTCAACGGATGAAGGGTGCAGTAACAAGACGTGTGAATCGGTTGAAATTACAACGGTTGGTTTGCAAGATCTTAACGGATCTGATTCTAAAATTGTCGTATTTCCAAATCCCACATCCGACAAGTTTCAGTTAAAGGTAGATGGGAAGGACATCACCTCGTTGCGTATTTTTAATCTCCAGGGAAAAGAGGTCTATCATTCACCGGCCCAAACTGAGTATGACATTTCAGAATTACCACAGGGGAATTATGTGATAGAATTGGAGGGAGACGAAGGAATAATTCGACTGTCACTAATTAAGCATGACATTCGGTAGGTATAAGGTTCTCCATTTTTCGTTCAACAATACGAAACGGTGTTTGGCGTTGTGCTGAATGCAAGTTTTTTTAATCATAATTATTTCACTTTTAGCCTTTTCATGCAATTCGCAGGAAAACAACGTATCCATTTCAAAAATGGGCCAGTCACCTGTTCATCAAGAACTGCAGGAAAGTGAGAGTATTAAATTTAATTCGCAGGGAAATACCATTGAAAAAAGGTTTTTGGTTTCCGGTTCATTGAAACGAATTCCGGTAGGTGAAGGAACATTTGCTCAGTATTTAAGAAGCCTTCCACTAAAACCGCATGGAAGTAAGGTGAAAAAATACAACGATGAGTTAAAGTATGATCAAAGCGTTGCCGCAGCTGTGGTAAACCTTCCCATTGGGAAACGAGACTTGCACCAGTGTGCTGACGGTATAATGCACTTAAAAGCCCGTTATCATTTTGATAGAAAGGAATACGATAAAATTGGATTTCATTTTGTCAATGGGTTTTATTGTGACTTTGAACATTGGAAGAACGGATATCGGGTACGGGTATCCGGTAACAAAACAAATTGGTATAAATCGGGCAATAAAGATTCTTCCCAATTGACCTTTTGGAAGTATCTTGAAATGGTGTTCTCGTATGCTGGAACCTTGTCATTGGCTAAGGAGCTTCAGCCAGTTTCGTTGAATGAAATTCAAATCGGTGATGTATTTATTATTGGTGGTAGTCCGGGACACGCAATTGTAGTAGTTGACATGTCAATAAACGAGAATACAGGAGAAAAATTTCTTCTATTGGCTCAGAGCTATATGCCAGCTCAGGAGCTTCATGTTCTAGCAAACTTTGACAATGCTGATATTTCGCCATGGTATTCCCTAAGTCAATTCGATAAATGGGTATCAACCCCAGAATGGACCTTTGAAAGAGAAGATCTCAAAAGATTTCCCAATTGATAATTTAGTTCTCCTTATTAACAATGGTACTGCTTGCCTGGTCGGTTGGCAATACCAACATATCACCAATGTTAACATGTGCTGGTCGTGTAATTACAAATTCAATGGTTTCGGCAATATCAAATGCAGAAAGCGGGATATATCCATCATACACTTTCGATGCCTTTTCCTTATCTCCGTGGAAGCGAACCTCTGAAAATTCGGTTTCAACCAGTCCCGGGTTTATAGTTGTGACCTTAATTCCGTATGGATTAAAATCTTTGCGCATTCCTTCACTGGCCGCTACCACTGCATGCTTACTCGCGCAGTAAACCGTTCCATTGGGGTAAGTTTCCAACCCGGCAATCGATCCAATATTTACAATATGCCCGGATTTTCTTTTAACCATTTGCGGGGCAATGGCCCTGGTGACGTACAACAAACCTTTTACGTTTATGTCCATCATATTGTCCCAGTCTTCCAGGTCACCTGTGTGTACCGAGTCTAATCCATAGGCATTACCGGCATTATTAATCAGGACATCAATCTGTTTAAATTCATCGGGTAAACCAGCAATTAGTTCTGGAATTTTATCCTTGTCGCGTACATCGAAGTTGAGTGTATGAATGGATGTCAAATGGCTCATGTTTTCTTTCATAGCATCCAGCCGGTCTTGTCTTCTTCCGGTTAGTATAAGTCTAAACCCTAAGCTAGCCAACAGCTCAGCCGTGGCCTTGCCAATTCCGGAAGTTGCACCCGTAATAAAAACAGTTTTATCCATAGATTAAATTTTAAGGATGGTGAAATTATATATTCTACCCAGATGATCTATTGAAATTTTAGCGAATAGATTTTTGCATCACACAGGCAAGGAGGGTCTCCGCAAACCGGACAGATAAAACCCCGTTTTAAGCTATCTTCTTTCCAGTAATTTCTTACGGTCTTTAAATGGACAAAGCCCTTGCTTTCCAGTAGGGGTGAGAACGGTGTCTCGTCATTTTTGGTCCAGGCTGCTGATACAATTACATCAACCTTTTCCTTGAGCCAGGCTTCTCCCAGATCGAATAAACAGCGAGCAATTCCCTTGCTTCGGTGCTCATCAACAACCGCAGTCATTTTCCGGTAGCCTATGTTGGAGTAGTTTCCAAATTCCTGATTGACCCACTCGGGGTCAGCATACAATTCTTGTTTCAGTTCATCAGTTTTTAGTATTTGTAACACGGAAAATCCGATCAACTCATCATTGTTGCTTTCTATAACCAGTTTAGAGTTTGGATCGTGGGAATAGTATTGAAGTTCGTTTTTGGTAAGGTAGTTTTTACCAAAACTTGAATCGGCAAGTTCTATGATTTGATTTGCTAGGCTAGAGTTCATTTACGATTCAAGTGCCAGGTGTGACTTAATACAAAGGAAATTAAAAAGTGATGACCCCGTTGAGATTATAGGGTCACAGACATTCAGTTGGCGTCACCAATGTTTTGTGGCGATTAAGAGCAGGCTTAACTGCCTTAAAGTCGAACCTGTTTGTGCC
>CEQS01071391.1_pt1 | contig 71720 bp, 71 predicted proteins | sample 530981 | NCBI WGS metagenome assembly CEQS01 (sample SAMEA2621176, study PRJEB7988) | marine metagenome | biome: marine biome (ENVO:00000447); feature: mesopelagic zone (ENVO:00000213); material: "saline water (ENVO:00002010), including plankton (ENVO:xxxxxxxx)" | depth 800 m
TTTCATTAAGTTCCTGCCCTCATGTTCGTCAATACTGATAAATATGACACCGTTCTCTTGAAGTAAATTCCGAGCTAATCGCAATCTTGGATACATCATATTTAACCACTGAGAATGATACCTACCATCACTCTCAGCGTTAGTAGTAAGTCTAACTCCAGAAGCGTCTTGCTGACCAGTTAGCTCTAGATAATTTTTAAGATTGTTTTTGTAATTATCTTTGTAGACAAAATCTTTTCCTGTGTTATAAGGCGGGTCGATATAAATCATCTTTACTTTTGCAGCATAGCTCTTTTGTAGTAGTTTCAACACTTCTAGGTTATCACCTTCTAAGTAAGTGTTTTGAGTATTACCCCAATCAACACTCTCTTCTTTACAAGGTCTGAGAGTTCCTGTACTCGGCTTCTGAGACTCAAGCCTAGCCAGAGACTTCCCCGCCCAAGTAAAGCGATAGTACTCTTCTTCATCTTCAATTTCTTCTCCCAGAATCTGCTTCAAAACTTTAAAGTCAATATGTCCCTCGGCATTGATTTCAGGGAAGAGTTCTTTCAGCTTCTCGATATTTTCAGTAACCAAATCTTTACTCTTGGTCAGTTCACTGTTTGGCTTTATTTTCTCCATGTTATTCCTTACTTAATTCTTTTTTAATGTCTTCAATTTCTTTCTTTATATCTTGTATAGTCACGTTTAAATTTACCTGACCATTCAGCTGAGTTTCTTTCTTGATCTCACTTCTGAGCTGGGCTATTTCGTATTCTTTTTCTTCTATGCGCTCCAGAAGTCGCAAGTCTTCTTGTGTGCGCAATGCAGGCCGTTTTCTAAAGCTTCCAGTAATCTCGGCCGAATTGAGTTCAACGATAGCATTTATATAGCTCTTGTAGGTAGACTCCAATGTGGTGGTGTCTAGCTGTTCAAAACTCAACCGCTCGAAGAAGGAATCATGAATTTCCTTCTTGTAGAGTTTTGAAATGGGAGCTGTGATCTGGTAGCGCTCAATGGTCCTTTTGTTCTTATCTGCTTGGTTGATGCGTTTATCGCAACTGCCAACCATAAAGTCAAACTCTGTCTCTGCAATAACTAGAGCTTGATCAGGCAAGTACTTTTGTAGTAACTCGATTGCTTTCTTGCCGTCAACCTCTACTTCTTTCGCATGTAATGAGACCAAAAAAACATTGATCAACGAGTAGTCGTATTGATCTGTTTTTACGCTCTTGATGTTAGCATTGGCAGGAGTGATCATACCCAGCCACCTCATACTTTCTATCTTCTCTGCTAAGAACTTTTTCTCACTCGTAGAAAGGGCGTAGTGCTTTAGAAAAAAAGCCTTTGTCAGCTTTTTCTCCACCCTGCAACGAGCAGGCAATTGCAATATGTTGTTATAGTCGATCACTTAATAAACAATGTCGCTACCAATTCTATTTCAGCTCTTTCTCCAACCGATTTCACAACTTCAGCTGCCGCACCAGGTGTTGCCAGAGCGTCAAGCCCTATCTCTTCTTGCACACCCACTACTTCTTTCACGGCTTGCTCAAGAAGTGCTGTATATTTCTCCATTTTCTTGTTATTCTTCGTCTCTTTATCAAATTCTGCCAACAGATCAGCCAGAACCTTGTCATTACCCATTGAGAGCTTTCGGAAATAGTCAAGAGCTATTTTGGTTTGTGTCGCACTCACAAGTTCCTCACCATCCTCACTGATGTATACCAGGAAGAATGGATATAGAATATTGTTACGCAATTTGTTTTCGTATTCTGTACTAGAGTCTTTCAAGCAGAACAAAACCCCTGGCTTGATGCTTTCGAGGTTGGAGGTCACCACAGCAAAAGAAGAAGGGGGTATTTCATTCAGCTCTTGAATCTGCTCATCAGAACTCTTCTCTAAGTCGATTTTGAAATCGTTAAATGTGAGGTCTGTGATGGAAATATTCCCTTGTACATCTTCAAGGTCAATAACCTGATCTTGCAACTGCTTGAGCTGTCTCTTTCTGTAATCCAGGTCTTGCATTTCACGACTGTTCTTAGAAATGATGTTGTCCTCTCCAGTCGCAGATACGTCTAGCATGACCATACGACCTTGTACTCTTGCTACTAGATCAATGAAGCTGTCTAACTCCATTGACGGAAAGAAGTTGACAAGCTGAATGCGTTCATTCCTGGAGCCGATACGATCTATACGCCCAAAGCGCTGTATAATTCGAACTGGGTTCCAATGAATGTCGTAGTTCACGAGATAATCACAATCTTGAAGGTTTTGTCCTTCAGAAATACAGTCGGTACAGAAAAGAATGTCTATTTCTTTCGTCTCCTCAGGTGTGATCTCATCTCTTCGTTTTGAGATAGGTGAAAAGTTCGTCAAGACCGAGCTTAAGTCCGATCTACAACCAGGCATGTTCGTTTTATTATCACCGCTCCCAGTAACCAACGCACTGTAAAGGCCAAGCTCATCTTTAATCCAGCTTTTCAACTCCTTATACAAGTAATTTGCTGTATCTGCAAAGGCAGTAAAAATGATGACCTTTCGGTTTTCTCCATTGATAGGGTTCTTCGCCTTGTCCTCAATCATCTCTTTTAAACTGAGGAGCTTGGCATCACGGCTGGTATCAATCAACTTAATGCTACTGGCTAGATTTGTTAATATGGACTTGTCGTGCTTGAGGTCTTGCTTCCAACGAATGAGGTCAATATCCTGGACAAGAACCTTTGTCTTACCACCAACTAGCATGTCTTCAAGGTCAGTATCATCAATGTCAATGTCAGTTATGTTTAGATCAAGGTCTATTTCTCCATTTTGATGGAGCTCTATCTGCTTGATGTTGGCGTTGATGAAGTCTATCAGCTTTTCCACTGTCAAATGGAAAGAGTGAATAGAGCTTTCAAGACGTTTTAAGAGGTTAACACGCATCAAGTAGATCAACGACTGCTCACGGTCAACTTGTTTGAATACACTCCCTGTATGAGTCGTCATATCGTACTTCTCTTCATAATACTCTCGCTTATCAGCTCTCACATATCCTAGTGGAGTATAAGCAGCTAGAGTTAGAGTACTTATCTCGTCATAGAGCTGGCCTATATCTTTAAACTGTTCATTGGTGTCGATCTCCGCTTGAACCGTAATTGGTTGAAGTCTTTCTGGGAACTTCCCTATGTCAGCGGTATCGTAGTACTTTTCGATGTGTTTCCGTGATCTTGCAATCGTCAGCATATCCAGGATTCGGAAGTATGACCCGTCTAAGCTCTCCATGAGCTGATTGACATTAAGGTTGTCAGGGTCATTGTTGCGGTACCATTGCGTAAATCTCCTTTGAGCATCCTTCATTACCTGAGTGATACTCTCAATTCCATTTGCCCGAAACGCATGATCATCTCCTTCTGTGATAAATGCTACCTGATTCTTAAGATCGTTCATTCTGTTGTTCACAGGTGTTGCAGATAACATCAAGACTTTCGTGCGAATATTTGACTTGATAACGTCATTCATCAAACGGCTATACCTGGTAACTCTATCTCTTCTGTTGGGGTTATTTCTGAAGTTGTGAGACTCATCTATGACTACAAGATCATAGTTGCCCCAGTTGATCATTTCCAAATCAATATCTCCAGACTTTCCGCTATCTCTTGAGAGGTCAGTATGATTCAATACATCGTAATTCAGGCGATCTTGTGCCAGAATATTCCTCTTGTCGTTGAGCTGGTAGATTGTCCAGTTCTCACGGAGTTTCTTTGGGGCAAGTACAAGAATTCTATCATTCCTTAACTGGTAGTATTTCATTACAGCCAAGGCCTCAAAGGTCTTTCCAAGCCCTACAGAGTCCGCTATGATACATCCACCATAGGTTTCAATCTTTTCAATTGCTCCGATCACAGCGTCCTTCTGGAAGTTGTAAAGTAGTCCCCAAACTTTAGAATCCTTGAAGCCTACTTTCTGGAGCTTCTCATCAGCTCTTTCAGAAATTGTGGAGTAGTGGAATATCTCACGCATACAATACTTGTAAATTGCTTCTGGAGAGTATCCCTGAAACCCTTTCTCAAGAACCTCAAGCATCTTTGCATTGATATTAAGCTTGCTGTTATTCCATGCGTTTTCGAATAGCTCTAAGTATTGATTACTTGCGTCTTGGTAATTATTGATGAATATGGCTTCATCTGAAGACACAGTTCCCAGGGCTACCGAGTCAAGGTTCATCGGAGTAATAACAAACGTTTTCGTAGAGCCTTTATCGGAAACAAGCAGAATGTTTTGATTTCCTAAGTTTCCATGACGGAACTCCACTTTGGTCCCAACGAGCTCTAGGACTTGCTTGACCTTAAATCTCCGATCAAGATTAAAGTTGAGCTGTTTCTCGGCATCAGATTGAAGATACTTGAAGGAATCATCATATTCAGCTTTGTGATTAAGTAGGAATTGTACTGATGCAGCTTTCTTGAAAGAATCAATGAGCTCAAAGAATGCAAAAGAGGTAAAGAAACCACAGCTAATCCTTACTTCGGATGTCTCGGTGATTACCTTCTTCAACTCATCAATGAGTAGCGTATTTTGATTATTTATTATTCTCATCTTCTTCGTCTTCTTCAGCGTTAACATTTATCAAATCAGCAACAGGGACTCCAAGAATCCTACTGGCTTTAATGATGTCATCAACTGATGGTGTGACCTTATGCGTCACCCATAGTGAAATGGTGTTGACTGACTTTCCCATCTGCTCTGCGAACCATTTATTGGTTCTTCCCTGACTCCGAAGCGCCTCACCAATCATTACCTTCTTTGACATATTTGTCTCCAATTTTATAGGCTCTAAAATAACAATAATATTGTGATAAAAATGTTAATGAACTTGTGATCTTCAGATGCTATTTATGTAACTTTTAACATGCCCCTTGATATAAGGGGATGAACAAGGTTTTGATCGGATATTTTCGTGTTTTGCTATTCTTTCTCATACCTATTTGGATTGATATACCCTCAAGTTTTGAGATTAAGCTGTATCTATCTGATCTGATACATGGAGGTCATACCCCTGAGATGCGGAATAGCCCTTCCGTAAAGACGATTCTATTCCTAACCTATGGCCTTGGCTCTTTTTATATACTTCAGACCGTGATATATATTTTCGTTGGAGGTCCTTTGCAAGAGCGTAATACTAGCCTCTGGAATTTTTTGCGACTTGTCTGGGATGCAGTGAAGGAGATTAGAAGTGATAAACACTTCTGGTCCTCGGCTAATGACTCGAATTCTAATTTTAGAAACATAGACCAAGTGCTTTCTTATCGTGATAATAAAATGGCATTCATGAGCAACGCTCAGGCTGCTGAGTTACTCAAGAAAACGAGTCACATTGACACCTTGAGAAATAGCGCAGAGCTCAAACAGAGTAGGAAGGTGCTGAGCTATTTGAATAACAAAGTTGCCTTAATGGATAATGAGAGTGCTCTTGATTACATCCAGAACAAGGATTGACTGGGAGTAAAAACAAAAGTCAGAATTTGTTTCTAAATTTAGAATCTATGAGAGTTATTGCTACGAATCAGGAACGACTGTTTGACCCAGATAACACCCAGCATATCTTTGAAATGTTACGCTCGATAGAAGCAGAATACCCTCTCTATCCAAGAGTTGCAATCTTAGAAAAAATGGAAGTGGTCAGTGTGATATTTAAAGAGATAACTTTTGAGGACTTTCGTGTAAAGACAACGGACCTACTTCGCTAAATAAGCCCGCTATTTAAGGATTCTATTTTGACCCCTCGGGCGGTTAGTAAGGTGGTAGATTTAAGGGCTTACAGTATAGTAGAACTTGAGACACACCGCAAGCCTACTTTTTATCCTTTTTTTCTACACCAACGTTAAAGCAAAGCAATTTTCCTCTTTTTAGAGTCCCCCATAGAAGTCGCCAAGGATATTAGGCCACCTTTTTTCTCAACCAAAGAATTATGCCTTTTTCTCGTGTTTTTTCGATCATTTTCTAAAAATAGAATTTTTGAGCCTACTTATAATAAAATAGAAAATGAGAGGAAGTAATTCATTTCAAGACCGAGAGGACATAGTTTACTACGGGGTAAGTGGTAACACTTATTTGGATATTCATGGACTTATGTCTGTGATCAAAATCCCTTACTCTACAGCCTATAGAAAAACGAGGCAAATAATGGAGAATTTGGAAGGAGAACATAGGGTAAAGTACATGGGCCGTGATCTCTATGATTTGGACTTTTGCTTTAGTTGGTGGCGACATTACACCGACCTGAAGAGAGAGGGTAAAATTTGATTTTGCCATTTGGTTGGAATCCAGTAGCTTTGTAGCAGCTTGATGGTTCACTGGTGGCTTTTCCCCAGAGGGGTTCGATTCCCTAAAAGCAATTCCCACACATTTTCTGAGATTTAAGAAGGGGCTAGAGAACCTTGTCATGTCGTTATCGCAAGACGCCATGTTGCGAACTTGGTATCCCTAATTCTCTTCTAGGAATTTGATGACCTGGTCAAGCGCAGTCCACGATTATCAAAGTATCCGACAATTATTAATCGGCAGTATTACTGCTACGAATTGCACTGGTCGTGATGGCAAAGACATAAGGTGAGTTATACCCATATATGAACACTAATAGAGAGCTTACAATATATCCTTCAAGAGGCGTTGATTTCGATCTTGATCATATGACCAAAATGGCGTTGTCTGAAGGTTTTGAGGCAGGTAATATGCTGCGCATAACTGTTCATAGCTATAAGGAAGCTCAGACAGCAGAGGAGTTGTTCCATGACTTTAATGAACATATTGCTCCTGGCAAGTTTGAGTGTATAATGAAGGGTGAGTATTTAGAAAGTGGAGATATAGATCTGAGGATAGGTAAAGACGTAAGGGCTCCAGTTCATTTTCACGGGGTGCTTAAGGGTAGATACTCTGAACTTAAGCCTTATATTGAGTCATGGAATAAAAAAGCAAAGATACCTGGTAATAAACTGATTTATGCTACCCCAGCAGATCAGAGTGTTTACGATTCTTTCGTATACATTTTCAAGGAACATAAAGAGAAACCTGGTTTTATCGCTGCTCCTTATGCGAAAATCTTGAAGTCTAAAAAGAGAAAGGACCATTTTGATTTTATAGGATTCTTGATCTCGCTCTTTAAAGATTTCATCGTGTCGTTAAAGGTAATCCTTAAAAGGGTTATTATGTCTTTATCAGTCCGTCATGGCAACTTTCAAATAGCCAATGATAACATTCCAGCTAAGAGTTTTACAGTGCAATTTGGTATATACTATCCTAATGCTCCACCATATGAAAGCTGCAACGTAACTTTTAACAAACAACTTGATATAGCTCTAACAAAAGAGCTATGGGCAAGAATAGGAATAAGATATATAAGAGGATAACTAGCCAAGTTATTGCTGGTCTAGAGGCAGGTCACATACCTTGGAAAAAACCATGGGTTGGAGAAAGGGCTCCAAAGAACTACAAGACAAGACATGCGTACACAGGAGCCAACCTATGGGTGCTTCTTGCCCGTCCTTTTGATTCAAACTTGTGGCTAACCTTCAAACAAGCTCAAGAACTCGGAGGAAGTGTTATGAAAGGAGAGAAGGGTACTCAGATATGCTATTGGAACATTCGATCAAGAGATGTTGTGGACAAAGAGACTGGAGAAAAGAAGGAAAAGAAAGCCTTCTTCCTAAAGACTTTCACAGTATTTAATGCGGAGCAGATTGAAGGGGTTGAATTCAATGAGCCTGAGGCAACTACTGGAGCTACAACCAATGAAGAAGCTGAGAAATTGCTTTCAGAATACAAGAACTCACCTGAGTTAGTGTACAAAGCTGTTGATACCGCTTATTATTCTGCAGAAGAAGATAAAGTTGTGCTACCTAGAAGGAAAAGCTTTTTAAGTACAACAAGCTATTATTCAACTCTCTTTCATGAGCTTGGTCATAGCACTGGTCACCCTTCGAGACTCGACAGAGACGGAATAGCAAACTTTGATCACTTCGGAAGCGAGAAGTATACAAAAGAAGAATTGATAGCTGAAATGTCCGCTTGCTTTTTGATGTCGATGTGTGGCCTTACGGCAGGCCTAGAGCAAAACAACCAAGCCTACATTAACGGATGGATTACCAAGCTAAAAAGTGACCCAAAGGTGTTGTTTGAAGCTTCTAGGGAAGCTCAGAAGGCTTGTGATTACATGCTTGGAGAGCAAGTGTCTTTCACAGATGAAAATATACCAGCGTGATTATGAAAGATATAAAGAAACACTTGAGTACGTGGCTTGGTAAATTCATACCTGCATTTCGCAAGATTGAAGATGTCCTAGCAGATAAGGACATGAGCAATACTTCCAAAGTTAAGGCGATCAAGTGGATTACATTAGAGCTTTCTGCTGATTTGTCTGAAGATGCTAAGCTATATATGGAAGGCTACATAGAGAAAGCAAATGATTGTGACAACAGCTTAGTTTCAAAAAAATATTTTTTCAAATCTCATGATTTTGATGGACACGTTTTTCTCAACTAGTTATGATAATTTACAATAACGAAGGACGCCCTATCTATAAGCTCTGGCTGGAAGATTATGATCTGCTCGATATAACCGTAGCTAGATCGACACTACCAGAGGAGTTGTTGTGGTTAGCCGCAAGAGATATACTCTCTCTTTTACCGAAGAACATTTCTCAAAATACTCAAAAAAGAGTTATCCATAGACTCCACAAAAGGCTGGAAAACTGTCTCTTAACAAAATACTTTCATTTGCCCGATGTAGTGCTTAATGGTAACCAGATTAAAGAATTTACTTTAGAAGTATACGTTAAGGAACTTGAGTCAATTAGCTCACCTCTTGATCACGTCTATTCTGACTTCTTTAACCCATTATTCTTTGAAGCAATGAAGTATCAGTTCTACAGGTATTTATTCTTTCGATCAAGCGAGTTTGAAAGAGAAGCTGTACAAATATCCAGACGTGATTTCCAGCTTGCCTTTGCCGACCATAGAGCAGCTTCACAATATGTTCGGTTTTATTCTAGCAATAACATTTTTTATTGTGTGGAGGAAGATGGTTACACCGCTTATTTGATGGTAACTGGATTCCAACTGGAGCTTATTCTAATTTTAGAAAAGAATGAAGAAAATTAAAATTAAACACCAGGTAGATGGTGATTACTATGAGTTTGAGGTTGAAGACCCGAAAAAACTCACCAAGAATGAGGTTATCCATATCTGTGCGCAAATGGGAGTTCAAGCTCTATTCGTAGAAGGAAAGTACTACCGTCCTTTGTAACTTTTAACATGCTGGTTGATCTATTCCTAAAGATTCACAGATGCAAAACTCAACCAGTAATACAGCAAATTCTTTTCTCAGTTCAATGATGACCAGTTCTCAGCTAATGGAGATTCTTGGTTATGAAGACATGAGAAGTCTGAGGAAATGGTGTGAAGCAAATGATGTCCCTCTCATTAAGGTGGGACTCCGTTATGTAGCGCATTCCTGGACAGTAGAAGTTGCGTTGCTTCGCATTTTTCAAAAGGAGGCTTATGCGTTCGGAATAGACGGGGAAGCACTGGTAAATGCACTGGTAAACGATAATAAGGTTCGTGTCGCTCATTTATTGAGCGCTCCACTTGAGGTAAAGGAGGAGAGGAACTTTAGCTCTAAAAAGAGTGATGCTAACTGTGATGATGTTATTAACCAATTTAAACAAAAGTCAGCATGAAATTGATTCCAGAAGAGTTAAAAGGCCAAGGATTACATGTTTATTGTAACAAATGCAAACGACAACTTTCTGCTGATTCTACATGCAAAGATTCTGGCTCTGATGTTAAGAGTTGTCAGAGTAAAGAGAAGTGGAAGTATAAAATGGTGTTTCATGTTCCACAACCAAACGGTCCAGGAAAGAAGAAAACGACCATTAGTAAGGCAAAAACTCTAACTGGTGCGATTAAGGAACTTGAAGAAAAGAAGAAAGAGATGAAGTCTGGGTTTTCTCCAATTCGCAAAGAGAGAACACTGAAAGAAGGGATTCAGCTTTTCCTTGAGAAGAAGTTTGGAACTGGAGAATATAGTGATGTCGAGACGAAACTCTCGAAACAACACCAACAGGACATACTTAGAGTTGTAGAGCGGTTCTTATTAAGCCTAAAAAGGTCTGGTAAAAACCCAGATGTAATGTTGCTAAATGACCTTGATGACAGCGTTCTTGCTCCCTTTTACAAGTTGTTAAGAGAGGAGTTTGAAATAGGTAGGCGCACTAGAGATAGGCACACGAGAATAATGAGAAGTTTCATGCGGTTTCTTGAGGATAGAGGAATATACAATGGTGGGAATTTCTTTATGACCCACAGCGTGAGTGCCGTTAATGAGTCACCAGTGGCGGTTACCGACCAGGAGTTAGAGAAAGTGTTGAGTTCGATTAAACCAGAGAATGGTTGGGGAATTAAAGGCACAAATAGAAGAAAGTACTACTACAGAGACTGGTTACCATTTATGTTTAGATTAGCTAGACTAACTGGACTTCGTAATGAGGAGCTTTACCAATTGTCTGTTAATGATATTAAGGAATTTGAAAAGGATGGTGAGAAGTTCAAATTGATCGTTACTCACAACTTAAAAGTGGAACGTTTAAAGGCTGAGGAAGAGAAGGAGGTTTTAAAAGTTATTCCAGTTACAGCTGAGCTTGAGTCACTGCTTGAAGAGCTCAGAGAACATAACATTTCCTCGGATAAGGTCGTAGAAACAAACCTTACATTAGGTCCGTTTAAAGATTTCATAGGACGTGCATTTACTCACTTCTACAAAACTGCATTCCCAGGACAACAGCATAAGGTATTTAAGCAAATAAGAAAGGCGAACTACTCCGAAATAGCTGGGCTTCTGGGTGAGCAGGCTAAACATTTGACTGGGCATACTGAGAAAGCAATACTAGATAAACATTACGTTGATAAGATTATGGCCGCCATGAAGCTCATGGAGATAAAAAAGTCAGAGAAAAAGAGCTGATTAGCTAATGCTCAGTGTACTTACTTCTATTCTTTTGGAATTGGGGTCGTAACTCACAGTTGCAACGCCCTGAATGCTAAACAAAGATTGGGACCACATGTTAAGTGATGGTCCCTTTTTTGGTATCTGGGAGCTTGTAGCCACTTTAAGAATACCTTGTATCACTATTTGATTACGGTCTCCTAGGACCACTTCCATCAACTCTCCTTGTGAAGGAAGTTCAAGTTGAAGGTTTGATATTAAATCTTTTCCTTCATAAGGTGAATCCTTGACAATTTCAGAGTTCAAGATGAATTGACCTTCAAACCGATCTATTGAGTCAAAATAGCTCTCGATCTTCTCTCGAAGAGAATTTCGTAAATGATATTCTAATTCCTCTTTTTGATTCATGTCGTTTAATCAAAATTTCTCAACTCAGCGCTCTTTTCAGCGCTCTAAACAAAAAAAGGGCCAGTAAAAACTGGCCCTTAACATTGAAATCGTACTCGGAGCGGGACTTGAACCCGCACGGCCGCAATGGCCATTGGATTTTCTTACCATCTACGCTTTTCAGCGCTCCAGCGATCTGGATTTGTGGTCTGGACTTTATCTTTACCATGTCCCATTAAGGGCTTTAGGCACCTCCCGTCAAGTCTCTACACCTTCCCATTTTACTGGGCTTGGCTCGGTATTGCCATCAGCCTAACTGAAAGGTTTCACCGAGTTTGAGAGGTTCTACTCCAAGGGTTTCCCCAAGGGCACTCAAATTGCTCTAAGTCCAACGTGTCTACCAATTCCACCATCCGAGCATTGGTACTATATTTCAATATTTCAAAAAACTTTCACCTTCATGGCTTCCTTAGAAGATACGCAGGCTTTTAAGTCCAACGTGTCTACCAATTCCACCACCCGAGCATTTTATCGGACCGATAAAAATATTCAGTGAGCGGGAGACGGGATTATTATAAAATGATCCCTTTCCCTCACTTCGAGCGGGAGACGGGATTCGAACCCGCGACCCCAACCTTGGCAAGGTTGTGCTCTACCAGCTGAGCTACTCTCGCTTATTTCAAATTAGACAACCTCGTGTTAGCGAAGCTGCCTGTCCCGATTTAGTCGAACCTGATAGAGTCAGGGGTGAGACTTCATCGGGAAGCTACTCTCGCTTATCTAATTCAGAATTTAGAGTGTTGAGTTTAGAGTTTCGCAAACCCTGAATTCTTAAATCTAGCTCTAAATTCAAACTCACAAAAGAGCGTTTTCTTTTGCGGGGACAAATATAATAGGAATTTATTTTTTTCGTCTCGTTAGAAGAAATTAATTTTTATTGAAACTAGAATGGCTTGAAAATTAATAATCTATCGCTTAGATTTTTCCTTAGAACTGCCAGTGAGCTTTTTAATTTCATTCAATTTAAAAAGAGCTTCAACGGGAGTTAGCGTATCAATATCCATATTCTGAACCTCATCACGTATTTGTTCTAAAACAGGATCATCCAGTTGGAAGAAACTTAATTGCATGTCTGCCGAATTCCCCGCTTCTTTGACTTTTTCTTTATCACTTCCTCTGTTTGATGTTTCGAGTTCCTTAAGCATCTTAGTTGCTCTTTCCACAACTGGGTTTGGCATTCCAGCTAGTTTAGCCACATGAATCCCAAAGCTATGTTCACTTCCTCCTTCAACTAATTTTCTCAGGAATAAGATCTTAGTACCAACCTCTTTAACTGCAACTGTGAAGTTCTTGATTCTTGGGAATTTATTTGTCATCTCATTAAGTTCGTGATAATGAGTTGCAAATAAAGTCTTACAATGTGCTTGTGGATGCTGGTGGATATACTCGGCAATTGCCCATGCGATCGAAATTCCGTCATACGTACTTGTACCACGTCCGATCTCGTCCAGTAGCACCAAACTTTTGGGAGAAAGGTTATTCAGTATACTTGCAGTTTCATTCATTTCAACCATAAAAGTTGACTCTCCCGAAGAAATATTATCTGAGGCGCCTACACGAGTAAATACTTTGTCTACAATTCCAAGCTTAGCCGATTTGGCAGGTACAAAGCTACCCATTTGTGCCATTAGACTGATCAAGGCTGTTTGACGAAGGATAGCACTCTTACCAGACATGTTTGGACCTGTAATCATCATGATCTGCTGAGTATCGTTGTCCAAGTAAACATCGTTTGGAATATATTCTTCACCTAATGGCATCTGTTGCTCGATAACAGGGTGCCTACCTTCTTTTATTTCAATTTTCAGCCCATCGTTTACAGAAGGTTTACTATAGTTGTTTTGTTTAGCAATGGTCGCAAATGAATTGAGACAATCAAGCTGACTGATCAAGAATGCATTGAATTGAATTGGATTGATATAGTCCGCCATAGACAATACTAATTCCTGGAATAATTGACGTTCAAGCACAAGGATCTTTTCCTCAGCACCTAGTATTTTTTGTTCATATTCTTTCAGTTCTTCGGTAATGTAACGCTCAGCGCTAACAAGTGTCTGTTTACGGATCCACTCCTCAGGAACTTTGTCCTTGTGAGTATTTCTTACCTCTATGTAATAACCAAAGACATTATTGAAGGCAACTTTTAAACTTGTTATTCCTGTTCTTTCCGATTCTCTTTTTTGTAATTCTTCTAAAAAAGTTCGTCCTGAGTTGGATAATTTACGCAGTTCATCTAATTCCTTGTTAAATCCATCTGCAATGACTTTTCCTTTGCCCACCTGGATAGCGGCGTCTTCATCGAGTTGCTCATTTATTAGATCGATTAACTTCTTACAAGGGTTCAATCGATCAATAATAGATAATAAGGCTTCAGATTTTGTCTTTTCAAGAAGTGATGTCATCGGTTCGACCTGAAGAAGCGTTTTCTTTAATTGATTAACTTCTTTAGGATTTACTTTACCAACTGCAACTTTTGAAGCTAAACGTTCAAGATCATTTATGTCTTTCAGTCGCTCACCTAGTTCATATCTGATTTCCTCATTAGAGAGTAATGCATCTACTGCATTTAGTCGAGACTCTATTGGTTTCTTCTCCTTGAGCGGCAAAACCATCCACCTCTTCATGAGTCGACCACCCATAGGTGTCACTGTTTCGTCGAGAACAGAAAGTAACGTTCCTCCATTCTCATGTTGGGAATGGATCAATTCTAAATTTTTGGTAGTGAATCGATCCAACCAAACGTATTTGTCTTCTTCAATTCTGCTGATCTTCGTTATGTGACCAACTTTGTCATGTTGAGCTTCAGAAATGTAATGAAGAATAGCTCCAGCAGCAATAATACCGTCAGTCAAGTCCTCAACACCGAATCCTTTGAGGTTTTTTGTACCGAAATGATTATTCAGCGTTTCTCGACCAAAATCTTCGGAAAAGATCCAATCTTCAAGTCGGTAGGTATAATAGCGCTGACCAAAATTGTCTTCAAATTTGGAATGTTTCTGCTTAGAATAAATAACTTCACTTGGTTCAAAACCTTGAAGCACTTTATCGATATATTCGAAATTCCCTTCAGCAGTAATAAATTCTCCGGTCGATATATCTAAAAATGCGACACCGTTTGATTTTTTACCGATATGAACCGCTGCAAGAAAGTTGTTTTTCTTTTGTTCTAATACCTGATCATTAAGTGCGACTCCTGGAGTAACGAGCTCCGTAACCCCTCTTTTGACTATTTTTTTAGTCATTTTGGGATCCTCTAACTGATCACATATAGCAACACGCTCGCCTGCTCGAACGAGTTTTGGTAAGTAAACCTCAAGAGAATGATGAGGGAATCCTGCTAATTCAATATGAGAAGCTGAACCATTTTTTCTTTTCGTAAGTACTATTCCTAAAATTTTGGCTGCTTTAACTGCATCCTCACCGAAAGTTTCATAAAAATCACCCACCCTAAAAAGCAATAAAGCACCTGGATGCTTAGCTTTGATCTGATTGTATTGCTTCATGAGCGGAGTTTCGCTCGACTTTTTTTCTTTCCGCGTTTTGGCCAAAATAAATTAGTTTGTGTTACTTTGTGAAGTGTAAAAATAAGTTTAACCTTTCGGGGTTGCAACCAACATTATCGAACATTTTTCAAATTTTATGAACAGAAAATTAAAACTGTGGGAATTAGATCGTCCGACAATAGAAGAATATAAGTCTAAAGATAAATTTCCGCTGGTATTAATTCTCGATAATATTAGAAGTTTATCCAATGTTGGAACCTTTTTTCGAACTGCTGACGCGTTCAACGTAGCTAAGATCTATATCTGCGGTATTACTGCACAACCTCCACATCGCGAAATTCAGAAAACTGCACTTGGAGCAACAGAATCTGTCGACTGGGAATATGTTGAATCCGTTCAGGATCTAATCCAAAAGTTAAAGAATGACGGTTTTGAGATCTGCTCTGTGGAGCAAACAGAGGAGACAACTATGTTGCACAAACTTGATATTGATCCTAAAGGAAAATATGCATTGATCATGGGGAATGAGGTAGATGGAGTTCAGCAGGAAGTTGTAGACAAATCAGATATCATTGTTGAGGTTCCTCAATTTGGAACAAAACATAGTTTGAATGTCTCAGTATGTGCTGGAGTTGTATTATGGGAGTTCGTTAGAAAATTAGCTGAGTGAAATGAATAATAAAAAGATAATTACTCCGATCAAGGTAATTTCAGGATCACTTGAGGTTCCTAGTTCTAAAAGCTATGCTCAACGAGCTATTGCTTTATCGTCTTTATCCAGATCAGAGATCGAGCTAGAACATCTTACTTATTGTGATGATGTTGTCGCAGCAATTGATGTTGCAAGAGAACTTGGTTCGTCTGTTAATCAAAATGGCAGAACGGTAAGAATATCGGGAGGATTTGACAGTGGAAAAGCTTATGCAATTAACTGTGGCGAGGCCGGTTTAAGTACAAGACTATTTAGCGCTTTTAGTTTGTTGTCAACTTCCGAATTTAAAGTTTCAGGCTCTGGATCAATATTGAGTCGTCCTATGGATATGGTTGTTGATGCGATGGAGCAAGCCGGAAAGAACGTAACTTCTAATGGTGGTAAACTACCTCTTTCGATCACGGGTAAAACGAATTCTAAGGTTTTAGAAATAGATGGTTCAACAAGTTCTCAGCTTCTTACGGGACTTTTGATCGTTGCACCTTTCTTACCGGTTGATCTAACGATTAAAGTGAATGATCTGAAAAGTATTCCGTACGTCGAAATGACATTGGAGACCTTAAGATCATTTGGATTGATCATCGAGAATAATAATTTTGGATCTTTCACTTGTAAAGGAAACCAATCTATTGATAGACCTATCGTATATGATGTAGAAGGAGATTGGAGCGGTGCTTCATTTTTGATCGTTGCCGGTTTAGTTGGTGGAAAGGTCTTATTGAAAGGACTAAAGAAGGAGTCTCTACAAGCTGATATTGCAATTTTGAAAGTAGCAGATGAGGTAGGAGGTAAGCTACACTGGGAAGGAAATGACTTAATAGTTGAAAAGGATCAGTTAAAGCCGTTTTGTGTTGATGCTACAAACTGCCCAGATCTTTTTCCACCACTTGTTGCGTTAGCTGCAATGATCAATGGTGAGTCGAGAATTTCCGGAGTACATCGTTTAAAGCACAAAGAGAGTGATCGTGCTTCGGCGTTGATCAAGGAGTTTACAACATTAGGGATCAATGTTTTTAGAGAGAACGATGAACTAGTTATAACGGGTTTGCGTGATAAAGAGCGTATAAATGGCGCGGAGGTATTCGCTCATGGTGATCACCGAATGGCTATGGCGCTTGCACTCATGTCAATAAGATCGAAGAAAGAAATAGCGATCAATGGTGCAGATTCAATCGCTAAGTCGTACCCTGGGTTTTATGATGATTTGACTTCTATTACAGCCAAATAGCTTATGGAGAGAAAAGAGATCTTAAGTCAGATATCCAAGGTTTTATTGGATAAAAAAGGTGAAGCGGAGGAATATCTAAATGGCTTGATAGAATCCAGAAATAACGATACTAAAAGCAGTGCCGGTGATAAGTATGAGACCGGTAGATCAATGGTTCAACAAGAAATTGATAGGGCTGAAGAACGTCTTTCGCAGTTAAGATTCCAATTAAACGAGCTTGATAAGATCTTTAAAATAGATCAAAAAGATCTCTGTGGGTTTGGATCTATTGTTGTTTTTAAGGATCAGATGTTTTTGATTGGATTACCAATAGGTAAAATAGAAATCCAAGATTATATCGTTTTCTGTTTATCGTTAGCGTCTCCTTTAGGACAGATTTTAAGGGGTAAACGTGAAAATGATGAGGTCGTTTTGAGAGGGAAACCAAGTCGGATTAAAAAGCTTATTTAACTGCAAAGCCCCCTAGATAGAGGGCTTTGCTTGTGCTAAAACTACTTATTGGAGCAAAGCTACCTGGAACGGTAGCGATTCTGCCACTTCAAATATGGTAAAATGTTTTGAATTGAAGAAATTTTAACAAAAGAAATAAAAATCCTACAATTAGTTTTTTCCTCGATCATTTTTGAAGACAAAGTAGAAGATAATGAGCAGAACGATTATTTCAATTCCAACTAACCACAAATTTTCGAAAAGAATAAATGTCAATGCAATTAATGGAACTGAAAAGATTATCAGTAAATGAGATTTACCTTGATGTTTTGGATCATTCACTTTGATATATCTTTTCTGGAGTAACTAAATAGTGCAATGGAATATCACACTGATCGATCCCTGGCATTTTCTCTATGGGCTCAAAATAATTGATGCCTATGAATAGGGATCTCTCATTGCACTGTGCGAGAAATCGATCGTAAAACCCTTTTCCGTATCCCAAACGATAACCTTTAGTGTCAGAAATGAGCAGAGGAACGATTATGACATCAATTTCATCTGCTTGTATATAACGTTCTCCTCTTGGCTCAGGAATTCCCCATTCTGATAATTCTATTTTAGTTTCTTTGGTAAGTTCAACATGTTTGAGCTCAAGTGTAGCGAAATCTGAAACAGGAGAACAGACTTGATTGCTTTCAGAAAAATATTCTACTAATGGATAGGTGTTTATTTCTAATAGACGGTCAATTGGAAGAAATATATTGATCTTTTTACCCGCGAAGTTCCATTTTTCTCTGATCTGCTTCAGGATCTTATTTCCGGCTTCGGAACGCTCAGAACTTGGTAGTTCGGCTCTTTTGTTTTTATATACTTTTCTGAGCTCTTTCTTTTGCATTTCTACATTCCTGGAATTATTCCCTTTGCGGCAAAAGCCATTTCTTTTTCATTGACAGTATTCGCCTCTTCTATGGCTCTGTTCAATGCTACACTCAGAAGATCCTCAAGATCATCTTTATCAATTTGACTGAGGTCAGCATTGATCGTTAGTTTGGTTAGTTTTCGATTACCATTCATTTCAACATTGATCAAATTTCCACCTGCTTCACCATATACTGTTATTTGATCTAATTTCTTTTTTGATTCTTCCGCACTAGCTTGCATTTTCTGAAGCTGTTCCATCATATTTTTACCAAACATATTTTTTTACTTTTTACTAAAATAAGGATAAGCATGTATTTAAGTAGACTAACTTGTAAATATTTGTATTTTCACAAACCATAACTGTCTGGACAGCGTATATGTAAGTGATTATGAAGAATCTTATTCTGTATTTATTGGTTTTTGTATTTGCTCTGGTATCTTTTGGATTTATCTTTTCAGATGGAGCTCAGCGAGATATAGCGCCAATTGATGATGTTCGATCCCTTTCAGTTATTGAGGTTGAGCATGCGCTGGGAAAGGAACTGCCCAATCACTATCAGAAAAGTTATGATCCTGAATTAGCTGAAGTTGGTGAACAGTTGATCAAAGAAGGGAAAGCAGATTATAAGGAGTACTCTGGAAAGATTATTTCGTCTTACTTTAACTGTACTGACTGTCATAACTTAGTCAAAGAAACGGAGGAATTCACTAATTTAGATCCTCAGGATCGTCTTGAATACCTTTCAGAAAATGACCTTCCTTTTACAGCTGGATCAACATTTTTTGGAATTTACAATCGCTCAAGGTTTTACAATGATGATTATTACAAAAAGTATGGTGATCTAGTGAATGATGCACAAGATACACTGGCTAATGCTATCCAATTGTGTGCTGAGTACTGCGCCTCTGGTAGAAAACTAGAGCAGTGGGAGCTAAATGCGATTATGCATTATTACAAGAAAAACGAATTGAAGATTTCTGATCTCGATCTTAAAGAAGATGAGCAAAAGCTCATTCAATTGGCCTTGGAAGAAGGCGTAAATCAGAAAGAGGCACTAACATTATTACAAACTAGTTATGTGGATCGTTACCATGCAACCTTTACTGGTACAAAACCAGAAAGTAAACGGAAATATGGAGAGGGTGGGAATGTTGAGAATGGAGAAAAGATCTATAAAAGTGCTTGCATGTATTGTCATGAAAATTCACGAGTGACCTACTTAAACTTAAATGACGACGTTCTTTCTGGAAAATATTTATGGAACCATAAGGAAGGATACGATGATCTGTCGGTATACCAGGTCGTGCGTTGGGGAACATATCCGATCATAGGTAGAAAACAGTATATGCCTCTTTATCCAAAAGAAAAAATGTCTCATGATCAAGTTGAAGATCTTATGGCGTATATTAAAAAACTTGCAAGAAAATGAATAAACTATCATTGATCATATCAGTAATATTTATCGGTTTTTTAACTGAGGGAAAAGCGCAGGATGCGGAAACAAAGTATGTTTCAGAGACTTTTTCATCAGTGAGAATTATTAACGGTAATTCGACCGAGACATTAAAGAAAAGACAATGGCGTTATATCATTGCCCATCGATTTGGAGATGCTCTTGGTGATCAAGGAGGAGTGCAAACTGCATTTGGATTTGATAACGCTGCGGATATTCGATTCGGTTTTGACTTCGGGATAACCGATAATATCATGGTAGGAATTTCACGTCTTAAGGGAAGTGGTCCATATCGATCTTTACTGGAAGGTTCTGCGAAGTATAGATTCTTAACTCAAACAGAGGATGACAAAATGCCAATTTCAGCTTCATTCGCCGGTAGTATTTATGGGACATATATGCCTTCTTCAGAAGATATTTCATCTGTAACTTATTTTGATCGTTTTGATCATCGTATTATGTATGGCTCACAACTTACAATTGCTAGAAAGTTTCACCCAAGATTCAGTATGGCGCTTATGCCGACTTATGTTCATCGAAATTTGGTGGAGCAATCGGATGTCAATGGATTATTTTCCGTGGGAGCTGCTGCTCGAATCAGACTCAACAAGAGTTTGGGATTGATTGCAGAGTACTTTTATAACATTCATGATTCTGAAATACGAAGTGAATATCAGAATAGCTTGGGTGTTGCTCTGGAATGGCTAACAAATGGCCATACTTTTACATTCAATTTTACAAATGCCCGTGGATTTGGAGAACTTCAGTATGTCGCTCTAACTACATCAGATTGGTTAGAAGGACAATTCCGGTTTGGTTTTAGTATTACAAGAACTTTTAGTTATTGATTATGAGACAAATACTAATTTTTATAGCAACAACATTCATACTCGTTTCCTGTCGTAAAGATAAGGTTCAGGAAGTGACTATAACACCAGAAGAATGTCCTGAGACAATTTCTTATACAAATGATATACAACCTTTTCTTGATATCAATTGTTCTACTTCAGGCTGCCATGATTCCAATACTGGAAGCGCTGGTTATGTTCTTGAACAACATAGTCAAGTAGAAGAGCATGCAGAAATAATTTTGAGTGTTATTCGTCATGAGTCTGGTTTTTCGGCAATGCCTCAGGGAGGACCGAAATTGCCTGATTCAACTATACAGAAAATGGAATGTTGGATTGGCCAGGGTAAATTATTTAACTAATACAAAAACTATGAAAAAGAATTACTTAAATGTATTTGGGTTTCTTTCAATTCTGGGAGGTACGTTATTTCTAATGAGCGGTACTGCGAACTATTCGATAAACGGATTTCACGCAACTAAATTAAACTCTAGTGGAGCTCAATCTGCGAGAACCGGTGCACCTGGAGAATCAAGTTGCACATCTTGTCATGCTGGAACTGCCCAAGATGGAAACAATGGAATTAATACACTCACCTTGGACGGTGGTGGTACGGACTATGATCCAGGAGTAGCAAATTCTATGACATTGACTTTAACAGATGCTGCTAATAAAAATGGATTTCAGCTTGTTGCATTAGACGGGAATAATGAGATGGCAGGATCATACACGATCACTGATGCTACTAATACTCAGCTAACATCTAATACTCAATTAAGCAGAGACTACGTAACGCATACATCTCCTGGTACAGGTCAGTCTTCATGGTCTTTTGATTGGGATGCACCGACAGGTTTAGGAGACGTTACATTTTATGTCGCAACAAATAAAACGAATAGTTCAAGTACGAGTTCTGGAGATGTGATCTACCTTTCTTCTCATACTTTTTCTAACCCTCAATTATCTGCGGATGAAGAATTGGTGGAGAATGACAAGATCGAAGTTGGCTATGCACCGACTGATCATGCTTTAATCATTGATTTTCCAGTTGAGATCTCGAATATGGTTTCTGTGAATGTACTTGATCTATCAGGGAAATCAGTTTACTTCAACAACGAAGGTGATTTCGAAATTGGAAATTATAAGGAGAAGGTTAGACTTCCGGAATCTATAGAAGATGGAATTTACGTCGTAACCCTATTCATCGGAAACAAACCTTACTCTAAGAAAGTAATGGTCGTAAGATAATTACTGTTTGATGATCTTCTCCTGCTGGATGACTTGTTCATCAGAGAGAAGCAAAACAGAATAAACACCTTGTGCAAGTGGGCTCATTGAGAAAACATACTCATTGAGCCCTTTTTTTGCGGCCAGAGTTTGTAATCTTTTTACTAACCTTCCATTGTCGTCATAGATCTCAATATAGACAGTTGTTTCATTATCTAATTCAAACTGAATAGCTACCTGATCTGTTGTTGGGTTCGGATAAACGTTACCTTCATTAATATCTTTCGGTTGTACAACGTAGTTCAAGGTGTCAGTGCAACCTCTATTATCTCTAACTACACAAGTTACCGTATCATTTACGCAAACACCATTAAAAGTATTTGAGGCTGAGAAATCAGTACCTTCCCAGGAGTATTCGAAAGGTGACTCCCCCCCATATTGAGAAGCAGTTAATTCAACATTACAGAATTCATGTGAGGTAATGTCAATATTCAAAATTACTCTTGAAGTATCAGGACTGAACAATTGAGCTAAAAATCCTGAATTCCCATTGTTTGGCATTGCTAGATATCCAAAGGAATAAACCTCTCCCTCGCTGTTATATTTGCGTTGAAGTCCGTAATAATCTCCCCATCTTTCGTAGCCACCAGATAAACGATTGACATAATCTCCACCTGCTTTGATCTGCAAAACAGGGGAATATTGCCTATCATTATCACAGAAAATAGTTGAGTTTCCAGGAAAATCAACAAATGAAGAGTGATCAAAAGCGATAATAACCTCACGATCGCAAGCTTCATTTCCAGACCATGCGATATTCGGATATCCAAAATCTTTTACTGTATCACCAATGATCCTACCTGTAACACTAGGTGAATTATATACATTAGAAACTACTCCATGATAAACACCACAAAATCCTGTTGACGGATCAACTGTGTTGGCTACAAATTGAATTTCATCGTCGATCAAGATCCCTCCAAGAACACGTGCATCATTTGTTTGAAGTCCTTCAGTCGCATCAGATGTATCTGTATCGAATTGTCTTGCATTAGGAGGAACACCATAAGGAGTATCAGTTATTATTGGTGAAACCGATACAGCCCCATTATCGATGCTTAGAAAAAAGATCGTGTCATTTTGAATGGAAAAATTTCGGTTCGAAAGTAGAAACTGTTGATCGACATTCCCATTTGCTCCTGTGATAAGGTGAAGATTTCGAACATAATTCCCATCATATGTAATACTGTCATAGAGATTTGCCTGCATAGATGTGTCTCCACTGTAAGCCTCAAATTTGTCCATTTCCCAAATAATAGAACCATCAAACCCAGTTTGCCACGGCTCATTTGGAATGATGAGGTTCGCAGTGAAATACACCTTATCATTTGTTATTGAGATCGTAGGAAAATCAGTCCATCGATTATTGTCTAGAGGATTTCCTGGTAGGCTGTACACATACCATGGATCAAGCGGATTTCCTGTTGAACTGAAACACATGATAACTTCACTCTTCTCTGGAGTATTATCTTTTAAAAGTGCAAGAACAAATCGATCTTCAACAGGGTCATAAGCCAATTTAGGATCGTAATAAAAACTAGTTCCAAAACCATCTACAAATGCTCTAAGTCCGATCTGTTGATCCTCGAACAAAGTAGTGTCTGTATTTGTGTCGTAGGCCCAAATTATAGAATTCATAGCCAACAATACTATACCATCGTTTGAGATAGCCATTGTATTATCACTTGGTATACCACCGTATACTGGATATTCAATTCCATTAACCCATCGAGTTGGGTAAAGTGAGTCACCAATTATTGGTTGTAGGGTAGACTTTAAAAATTCTGTTTGACTATTAGATCGGTTATTCTTGAAGTAGTTCTTACTCTTAATCTTCTGTTGCAGTAAATAAGATTTTACTGAGTTTCCATCTGGATTTGGCATTTCAAGGTTATTTACTTGTTCGCCAAATGAGCTATCACTTTTAAACTCTTTTAGTGTTTTGGTTTTTTGAATTTCAAATGTATGCTTTCTGAAATCTTGTGCATAAATCGAGCTAATGCAAATGATGAACGTAACCAATAGTAAAAAACGCATAAAAGTAATTTTGTAGCATAAATTTAAGTAATTCAAAAATAGAACGAAAAACTATCTTGAATAAGGTATAGGTATTAACCAATTCCATAAAGAAAGTTGAAAAAATATGTATCCATAACGCCCGAAAACAAAGGGAAATAAAAAATATTTTAAATTTCTTGGAAAATTTTATGGAATTCGGAATAGATGTTGCCCTGTATTACAGACAACAACAAAAACAAATACAATGAACAAGGTACTTAAGAAAATTTTCGCGCTAACAGCAATTTCATTTTTATTGGTAAGCTGCGGTGGACATACGACATGTGATGCATACTCTTATTACAAGTATGAAAAGCAAAAGAAAGAAATTAAGAATACACCCCTTCAAGAAAAGCATACGGAGAACGGCACAATTTAATCCTCCTGATAACTGTTTTGAGCATAGATAGTTATCACATCCTGGTCGAATAGACCAACACAAACAACAACAAAAAAGCCTTAGGTTTATTCCTAAGGCTTTTTTTATATTTCATAAATGATAGAGCTTATTTAAATACGCCCATATCAGTAAATTTCTTCATTCTTTTTTCGCATCGCTCTTCAGCATCTAATTTTGATAGAAGCGTAATTTGACGTTTGATCTCTCTTTTTACAATTGAGAACATTTCGTCTTGATTTCTATGAGCACCGTTTGCTGGTTCTTTGATGACACTATCAACAAGCTTCAACTTTTTCATGTCGTTTGAAGTTAGTTTAAGTGCTTCAGCGGCTTGTTCTTTATAATCCCATGATCTCCATAAGATCGAAGAACATGATTCAGGGGATATAACAGAGTACCAAGTATTCTCTAGCATTAAAACTTTATCGCCTACACCAATTCCTAACGCTCCTCCAGATGCACCTTCACCGATAATGATACAGATAACTGGCACCTTTAGATTCATCATTTCGTAGATGTTACGGGCAATTGCCTCACCTTGACCTCTCTCTTCAGCTTCAAGTCCTGGAAAAGCACCTGGTGTGTCAATAAAGGTTACGATCGGCTTATCAAACTTTTCAGCTAATTTCATCAATCGTAGAGCTTTTCGATATCCTTCAGGATTTGCCATTCCGAAATTTCGGTATTGACGCATCTTCGTATTCATACCTTTCTGCTGACCAATGAACATTACAGTTTTGCCATCAACAGATCCAAATCCACCTACCATCGCTTTATCATCCTTCACATTTCTATCACCGTGAAGTTCTTGAAATGTACCATTAGTAATGGCATCTATGTAAGCTAATGTGTAAGGTCTTTCTGGGTGTCTTGATAATTGAACTCGCTGCCATGGCGTGAGGTTAGAAAAGATCTCTTCAGTTTTCTCCTCCAGTTTACTTTCTAAAGCCTTGATCTTATCAGTCATATCCAATTCAGCATCCTGACCGATCTCCTGGGCTTTAGCTATTTGATCCTCCAACGCCTTTAACGGCTCTTCAAAATCTAAGTATGTTGACATAGTCTGTTTCTTTTTGAGCGGCGAAAGTTACAAAAAATAGTTTGCTATTTCTACATTTGCAATTATGATATCGTTCCCTCAGTGCAAAATTAATATAGGTCTCAACATCCACTATAAACGAGATGACAATTACCATGAAATTTCTACGGTAATGTATCCTGTTCCTATTAATGATGTACTGGAAGTAGTGAAGTCAGACCAATTTGAATTTACATCAAGCGGTCTTGATATTCCCGGTGCTATTAATGATAACCTGTGTGTCAAAGCTTTTAATATCATACGTGATAAATACGCGATTCCAAATGTACATGCTCATTTATATAAAAGTATCCCGATGGGTGGTGGACTTGGGGGAGGTTCTTCCGATGCAACTGAAATGTTGAAATTGTTAAATTCAGAATTTGAACTCTCAATCACGAATAAGGAATTGAAAGAATTTGCGAGTCAACTTGGGTCTGATTGTCCCTTTTTTGTTGAGAATAAACCTCAAGTTGCTTTTGGAAGAGGAGAGGAGTTGAAAACCATAGGTCTGGATCTTAGTGGGTATTATTTGTTGTTGATCAATGATGGTACACACGTTAGTACGAAAGATGCATATTCGAATGTGAATCCGAGAAATCCTGAATATAATATTGAAGAAAGCGTCAAGTTACCAATCGAAAAATGGAAAGATGTCATACACAATCAGTTTGAAGAAAGTGTCTTTGGATCTTATCAACATTTGAAGCTTCTAAAGGAATCAATATACTCCTTAGGTGCAATCTACGCTTCAATGACTGGTTCTGGTGCTACAATGTATGGTCTCTTTGAAGAGAAACCAGATATTGATCCCAAACGCTTTGGTGATATAAATTTTCTTAAGATAATTCAGCTATAAGACTTAAAACTTCATGATCTTCGAAACGGATCTGATTCGATCATTGTCCTTAATTAAGAGAGTGTAAACGCCATTTGATTGACTTGAAATATTAACTACTCCCGTTCCCCAGATATTTTCGACTGTCTTCATAATTCTGCCAAGTTCATCAACAACCACTATATCAAGTTCTTTCTGCTGATCATCTATCCGAACATGAAACACTCCATTTTCAGAAGGGTTAGGATATACCTTTACAGGTAATTTTGGTTCTTCAGATTCAACAGCAATAAATGGATCACTAAACTCGTCAGCTTTATAAGCCCAAAGTCCGCCCAGGTCTGTTCCAAGGAACATATCGTATTGATTATTACTTCGAATAGTATCAATATACGGTGCAGAATAACCACTTGCCTCAATATTTGCATAAACATCAGAAGCAAGATTGAAAGTATCTCCATCTGCAATATTATCGTCTATCTCTGTGTAGTAATAGATGGTCCCTTTTCGGTTACCTGCAAAAAAGTGTGTTGTATCGTTGTGTCGAACAAACATTGGAACTGTATAATTGTCGGGATAGATCGACGTTCCCATATCCACTTTGCCAAGGTCATTTGAGATAAGCTGCCAGGAAGGAGAATTAGTTGTACCAATATTCTCGTAATAGGAGATTCCAGCGGTTCTTTTTCCAATAATTAGATCCAATAAACCATCATTGTTTAGATCAAATAGTTGTGGAGAGGCATAGCTAAACACATTGATCTGTCCACCTTGGTCATCAGTAATATTTAATTGAGATAGGGTAAAATCGTTCGGACCATTACCTGTTCGTTCATAAAAGTGGATAACTCCATCTTCAGTCCCAAGGAACATATCCTTGTCTCCATCTCCGTCAACATCACCAAAAGTTGGATGCATTCTCAATCCATATCCTTCTCCTGAAAGAGATAGCCAATCGTCACTCACAAAAGAGTATTCAGGTTGATTTGCACTGCCGGTATTTTGATAATACTGTATCTGACAGATTTTATCCAATGGATCCAGGTATCTGAAGTTTGAAGAGATCAGTAGGTCCTTCAGTCCATCATTGTTCAGGTCGATCAATACAGGAATAGAACCTTTGCCATTTTCGATCATCTGATCCTGAAGAAAGTCTTCCTGAATATATGTGAAGTTTGGTTGTGAGTTGGTTCCAATATTTTTATAATACCAAATACTTTTTCGGTTGGCAGAACCTCCATTCGCATTTGTTCCCACAACTAAGTCTTTAACATCATCATGATCTACATCGACAAAAAATGGAGCTGGGAAGATGGGTAGATCAGTTGGTGTTGTATTACTAGGGTAATTTTCATCAGCACTGACCATCGCAGAATTTTGATTTGGTGCTGTACCTCCATTTATGAGTCCAACTAAATTATTGTGAGCAACATCTCCTAAAATGAGATCCATTACATTGTCATCATTTAGATCCAGACTCAGTAAACTAGATCCTGCATGTCTCAGGTATTTCTGAGGATTTGAAATTGTTGGCGAACCACAAGTCCCATCTGTTGCATTCAAAATAACACTGTTATCAAGATTGCTTTCCATGAATTTCCCCCAACATTCATTCATCTGAACGAATTCAAGTGAGTCTGAGTGACCATAGTTTTCTTGGGACATATTTTTGTGATATTCTACTCGTTCACCTCCCAGGTGGAACGTTAGAACGTCAATGTCAGTATCGCCATCAACATCTGCATAAGCGGGAATATCGATCGAACTAACATATAGGTTATTCACATTACCCGATGCATATTCAGATTCAAGTACCTCTTTAGCTATTTCCCAGGTAAGGCCATCATTTACATTTCCCGTATTTGTGTAAACCTTTATCCCACCAATTCCATAAGTAAATAGATCCTCTTTACCATCATCGTTATAGTCCACCATAATTGCTCGGTACCTTACGTCCTCAGGAAAAAGACTTCTGCTGTCATAAACAAATTCGTATCTCTTTTCTCCATTTTCCTCAACTGTCTCGAATAATCTGATCTGATTAGTACTCCGATCAAAAACAAATAGATCTTCCATCCCATCAAAGTTGTAATCAATGGAAGAGAATTGAGCATGACTCAATCCACCTGCCCAAGCAAAGTCCAGTGTATCAGTACCTCGTTTTACAAGAATTGTATCGTTGTATTGAAATCCGAATTGTCCAAATGAACTTCCGGAGATGAGAAAAATAAGTAGAACTGAGAGTAATTTGAATAGCTGTTTCATTTTAACCTTGGTTTAAATAATAAACGTTTCTTAAGTATAAATGGTTGATGAGAATAACAATAAAGATAAGGCTTAGTTTTAAAAGATCACCATTCGAGATTAATATCATAAACTGCTTCGCCATCGATTAATGTCAGCACCGCGTAATTGGGTGCAAAATCATTTTCCAATTCTATTGGTTGATCAAGAATAGTCAAGGTAGCTTGTTTTCCTTTTTCTAATGTTCCGAGTTGACCTTCTTCAAAACAGCCAAATGAAGCCCACAAGGTCATTGCTTTCAACGCTACGGAATAATCAACTTTTTGTGCAGGTAAAAAACCTTCTTTAGGTTCGTTATTTGTGTTTTTTCTTTTTGTTGCTGCATACAATGTTGCAAAAGGATCAAAATCTTCAACGGGGAAATCGGTTCCGAACATGATCATTCCTGCTTTTTTTCTTAGCGTATTATATGAATAACCTCCTTTATGCAATCGATCATGACCAATATGATGTTCAGCCCATCTTTGATCTGTAGTTGCATGCGTTGGTTGAACAGATGGAAGAGCTCTACTGCTTTCAAAAAGTTCGAAATCATTTGGATGAATTACCTGTGCGTGTTCAATTCGCCATCTGTGATCAGGAATATCCTTCATTAATGTATCGATCGTTCTCAGAACAACACGATTCGCCGAATCACCTATACAATGACTATTTAACTGATAACCTAAACTCTTCACTCTTTTAAATACATTTTGTACTTCACCAGGCTTCCTAAGCATTATCCCATAAGTTGCTGAGTCGCTGTATGGCTCTATCATGCAAGCACCATGAGAACCTAACGAACCATCCACGATAATTTTGAAGCTGCGAACAGAGAGTTTACCATTTTTATAAAACCCTTCTTTTTCGGCAAATTCGAAATTTTCCTCAGTTGGAAATATCATAGCATATACATTGATCTTCAGCTTATCTTCATCTGCTAATTCCTGAAATAGTTTCAGTTGTTCTCTGTGTAATCCTGCCTCGTGAACATGAGTTATTCCAAAAGCAAGCAATTCTTCCTGGATCTCTACTATACTCTCTTTTAGATCTTCTTTGGTTGGTTCGGGAAGTTGATCATTAACATAATCCAGGGCAAAGTCGAGGAGTATCCCCTTTTCGAGATTAATAACACCTCCTTCGATCTCTAGCGTGTCATTTATATTAGCGTATTCCATCATTGCCTCATTGACAAGCATAGCGTGACCATCAATTCTGGTCAAAGCCACGGGTGTTTCAGGAAAAGCTTCAGATAGTTTTTTATGGTTTGGGAGTGATTCTTGCCCCCAAAGACTTTGATCCCATCCTCGTCCTTGTATGATAGGTTGATCGTTTTTGGCTATATGCTTCTCAATTTCCCTGATCATTTGGTCATAAGATGTTACTCCGCGAAGATCCACATTTTGACGTTGTTTGGCCAAACTCATAATATGACCATGAGCATCATGTATTCCTGGGAAAACATCTTTCTGTTCTGCATTTATCGTTTTATCCGCAGTATATTTATTTAGGATCTGCCGTTCCGGACCAACCTCGACGATCTCACCATCTTTGATCGCAATGGCTTCAGCTTTATCCAGGTCATCATTCATGACGTGGATGTCTGCATTATGTATGATCAGATCAACGTGTTCACCCTTGTAGCAGGAGGAGATCAAGAATAGGAGAGCCAGAAGTATTGAAAAACGCATTTTTTTCTGTAAAAGTAAGGCGAATTTTGTGTGTTATCCACTGATATTTAAGGAAAATCGTTTGTATGTTTGTTATATGGGCATGAAAGCACTACATGTGGTCATTGGAATTTTGGTTTTTGGCATTTTTAATGCCTTTGAAGTTTCAGCATTTGATGCAAAAGCATTGGGTTTGGCGATTTGGATGGTGTATTGGTGGATAGTCCAACCAATACCTCTTTATGCTACGGCTCTTTTGCCCATAATTGTTGGGATGCCATTTGACTTGATAGATAGTGGCCCTTTAGCACAAGCCTATGGAAATCACATGATCTTTTTGTTCTTTGGAGGTTTTGTACTCGCATTGGGAATAGAAAAATGGAATTTACATGAGCAGATCGCATTTACGATCATTCGTACATTTGGACAGACTCCAGTTCGTATTCTTGGCGGATTTATGGCTGCAACGGCGTTCCTAAGCATGTGGATCAGTAATACTGCAACTGCTTTGATGATGTTACCAATAGCTCTGTCTGTAATCAGGGCGATACCAAGGTTTAGGGAGAAGAAACTGTTTTCCATAGGGTTGATGATGAGTATAGCTTTTTCAGCAAATATTGGTGGAACCGCTACGCTGATCGGTACACCTCCTAACATCCAAATGGCAGGTATTTTAGATCAGGAGTTCAACGTTCAGATCGATTTTTTTCAATGGTTCATATTTGCCTTTCCATTTATGTTATTGATGTTGATCATAACTTTTTTTACACTCCGATTCTTTTTTGTAAAAAGAGCTTCTTTTGAAATGGGTGAGATCGACAAACGTAAATTGGATGTAAACCAAAAAAGAGTCTTAGGTCTTTTTACACTTGTTGTGATCTGTTGGATGTCAAGGTCATTCGTAAATGATTATTTGCCTGTTGCGATCAATGATACGAGTATCGCATTATCTGGAGCATTATTACTCTTTATTCTTCCGAGTAAAGAGGGTTCTTCATTATTGAATTGGGAAGACTTAACAAGATTACCCTGGGGGATTCTTTTCTTATTTGGTGGAGGAATGGCGCTAGCAAGTATTTTAGCCGACGCAAATATTGTATCTTATCTGATTACCCAGTTAACTCCTTTAGTACAGTTACCTTCTGTTATTCTAGTGTTGATCATTGTTTCGATCGCCTTGTTTTCTACTGAACTCATGTCGAACCTGGCTCTTGTGAGTCTCCTTATTCCTTTGATCGGAGAGTTAGCTCTTGAGATGGGGATACCTTTATTTGGAATTTCTGCTGGTGTTGCGCTGAGTGCAAGTTGTGCTTTCATGTTACCGGTTGCAACTCCTCCAAATGCCATCGTCTATTCATCTCGATTGTTGACAGTCAAGAATATGATGAAATATGGTTTCTTATTAAATATGATCACGGTGGTAGTCATCACGGGACTCGTTTATCTAGTATTCTTTTAGATTTATTCATCCTGTGATCAAGCGCATATTTTCACCATTTTAACAGATGTTATTGTTACTTTTGCTCGTTATCAAATTATAGAATTGCCTTGAGATCATTTACGATTTACATATTAACTTTTATTGTTCTTTTATCTGTGTCCTCGTGCCATGTCAAAAAAGGATATGAGGCTCTTGAGATCTATAATTACTTTGAGGCGAAGAAGCAATTTGAAAAAGGAATCAAAAGAAATACTTCGCCATCAGCCTATGGATTAAGTGTGATCTACTTTAGAAACGATAATCCGTTTCATGATCTCGATTCGGCATATCATTACAGCTTATTATCTATCGAGTCGTTTGAAGATGTTGATCTAAAGAAACAGACCAAATGGGAAGAAGAAAATGGTTTCACACTGAAAAAAGCTAAGGATCACAGGAAAAACATAAGTACTTACTTTTTTCAGGAAGCTATTGATTCCAATTCAGTCATGGCATTCAAACATTTTATAGCCAAACATCCGTGGTCACCTTATAAAGACAGTGCAATCTTTTTGAGGGATGAATTGGCCTTCAATAATGCCCTTGAGATCGGTACAAGTGATTCCTATAAAAAGTATTTGAAGCAGTATACAGAGAGTCATCGTACAGAAGATGCTAAATCCTTACTTTATGAAGCTCAATTTAATGAAACGATCACACCAAGCTCAGTGCAGTCGTATGTTGAATTTATTAATGAATATCCAGAGAACCCTTTTGTTTCTGAATCACAAAGAAGGATCTATCAGTTAACGACCAAAGAGAATACAATTCAGGAGTATAATAATTTCATTTCAAGTTATCCTAACAGTCCATTTATAAATGATGCCTGGAAAAACTTGTATCGTTTATCAATAGCTGATTACACCAAGGAGAATATTCAGCTATTTAAAGAAAAATACCCTGAGTTCCCTTTTCCGAATATGATCGAAAATGATTTGAACCTGGTTGGAAAAGAACTGTATCTATTTAAAAAAGATGGACAGTACGGATTTATGAGTCGTGAAGGTGAAATAATGATAGAGGCTGAATACTCTTTTGCGAGTAATTTTAGAAATGGACTGGCTGTTGTCGTTTGCGATAATAAATACGGCTATATAGATAAGAGTGGGGAGTTGGTGATCGATTGTGTTTTTGATGAAGCCCAGGATTTTGATCAGGGCAGAGCAATTGTTGAGAAGAATGGTTATTTGGGATTGATCGACCCGATAGGAGATTTTGTGCTCAATGCAGAATATTACGATATCGGGGCTTTGCGTGAAGGCCTTTTTTACGCTGAATCTGATTCAGGTTTTCAATATTATACATTGGATGGATCGATAGCTTTCAATACTGTTTTTGATGAGGCATTTGCATTTGAAAATGGGTTAGCAAAAGTTAAGAAATCAGGGGAAACTGGTTTTATTAGAAAAGATGGGTCTTATCTAGTAAGCTCAACGAAAGGGGATCTGCGACAATTTAGTGATACGCTTTTCGTATTAAAGCTGAGAGATAGTAGTACGTTGGTTGGTCCGAGTGGATCGCTAAACAATAAATACTTCGATAGAATAGGAGTGTTAAAAGAGAATAGAGCGATCGTTTCAAAAGGTCGGGAATATGGTTACATTGACAAGAATGGAAAAATTGTTATTGACGTTGATCGTAATGAATTTCCAAATTATTTCCAGTTTGCTCAATTTGAAAATGGTCATGCAAAAGTTTATCGACAAGAAAGATTCGCTTTGATGGATTCCTTAGGTAAAAATGTCCTACCTGCTATATTTAAAGGGATAGGATCATATGGAGATTTGATACCTGTTACAAAAGGTGATGGTTGGGGATATGCTGATCCTAAAGTTCAATTGCAGATCGATTACCAGTTTGATTATGCATATTCATTTGAGAATGGGGTAGCGATCGTTGAATTAGATGGATTTGTTGGACTAATAAATACCAAAGGAGAAGAGATTACAGCAATAGAGTATGAAGAACTCAATCGAATAGCCAACGGTTATTTTATTTATACCGCACAACGTCGACAAGGACTTATGAATTCCATTGGGAATCTGGTCTTTGATCAGACATATCAGCGAATAACAAAGATGAACGAAGGGCTACTGCGTCTGGAAGATCAAAATAGTATAGCCTATTTTGATATAACAAAATCCGAATTAATTACGTTAAAGGATTAGATGTATAAGTTGATCGATTTTATTGAACGTCACAAGTATGGAATCATTATTACATTGATGATCCATGTTGCGGTGTTCGTTTATTTTCAATTGGCAACTTACGAAGAAGCTGTTCTATATGAAGCATGGGATTTTAGAGGTAAGAATGTAGAATCACCGGATGATATTCAAATAACTCCAGACCAGATCCAAACCCCTCAGGAACATGAACTTTTTCAACCTCAGGAAGAGGTGTCATCTTTCGTGAAAAACGAAAATGATAAAAGAATCAGAAGTTTTGATAAGGAAATTCAGTATACATCATCAACGGCAGACGCTGAGAGCATCGAAGATGAATTCAATAAGGCTGCTAGAGAAGAGATCATGGGGAATAAAGCTGAACAGCAAAAAGAATCGGGGAATAATGATGATGTAGAAACTGATAAAGAAAAAGAGTCAGAGAACAACGATAAAGGAACATCAGGGAGTAATGAGGCTGTGGGAGGACAGACAATGGTGTCATACAGACTTGATAATCGACATCCTTTAAATCATAATGACTGGTACGTCAGAAATCCTGGCTATACATGTGGAAATGTAAATGGAGTTGTTAAAGTTCTCATTGAAGTCGCTCAAAGTGGAGATGTTGTAGATGCAAAAGTCTTAGATGCTCAAACTCAGAATGCTACTCCTTGCATGTTAGAGAGAGCCAGAGAATACGCCTTGAAGTCCAGGTTTAATTACGATGGTTCAGCATCAAAAAAGCAACAAGGAATCATAACCTATAGATTTGTATTTCGAAATTGATAATGAGAGATCTTATTCGAAGCATAACACCTAGTTGGTTGCTGGAACTATATCGAAAACGAAAAAAGCAACAGACCCGTAAACGAATCGAGGAGCAAAAAGCGATGAATAAAGGCTGGGCTAAAGAAGATTTGAAAGAACAGCTCAAATCAATTGGGATAGATCGAGGAGATACGGTTCTGGTTCATTCAGCTCTTTCAAAAATGGGCTATGTGGAAGGAGGACCGCAGACTGTGATTGATTCATTGTTAGAAGTAGTTGGGGATGAAGGCCATATTCTAATGCCCAATTCGCCCAATGCAAGCTTTCAATTAGAATATATCCAAAATATAGAGTGTTTTGATGTAGCAAACGATGCTAGTAAATTAGGAGCGATAACTGAAGTATTCCGCACACATCCTAAGTCTAAAAGGAGTTGCCATCCAACTGAACCTGTGAGTTGCATTGGTCCGGATTCAGCATATTTTGTTGGATCACATTTTGGAGAAGAAACACCATATACAGATAAAAGTCCGTTTTATAGAGTTGCAGAGAGAAAGGGTAAGATTCTAATGATCGGTGTAACCCTTGATAATGCAGGTACAAACCTTCATACATTAGAAGATGCTGTGGATGACTTTAAATATCCCGTTTATTATCCTGAAACTTTTGAAGTAAAAGTAAAATTTGAGGACGGTTCAGAGAGATCGATGAAAACTAAAGTTCACGACCCTAGTTGGTCAAAAAAAAGAAAGTGTGACGATCTCATTCCAATCTTTGAGAAAGAAGGCGTTCTTGAGAAAGTTAAGGTCGGTGACGCACAAACCTTGTTACTTGATGCAAGTCACATGCTAAATACAATGATTAGGCTCTATAAAGAGCAAGAGGTAACGATGTACGATCTAGGAAATTACTCTACTGTTACAACTAAGTAGTTTGAGATTCTCCAAAACTTTTCGGCATCAAGAATCACTAATTTATTGCCATTCCATTCGTATGAAGAAACAGGGTGGTCCGTTATGATCTCCGGATCTTCACCAACAATTGTGATCTGCTTTGTTTTCGTTTTATCCATATGCTGAAAATAATCTTGATTCATATCATCAGCGATAGTCGTTTTTCTACCAATTCCAATAAATCCACCTTCACGAACAAGAACTCCGTTCTCTACAAGTTCATCAAGCGTACCATACGAGTAATGAACCGTGTTCATTTCTTTCATAACGTCAAGTGCAAGTTCTACCTGCTCCTGATATTCGTCAAAAAGTTCAGCGTATTCCATATCCAGATCGGCCAGGGTTCTCTTCAAAGAAGCGATCTGCTCATCTCGACTCTGAATCTGGAGTACAAGTCGGTCGACCATATTCTCTAACTCCTGAATTCGAAGTGTTTGATCTTTGATCTTTCCTTGAAGACTTCTCACTTTCTTAGCGTTTTGCTCTCTTAAGAAGTTGATGTTCTGAATTTCCTGAAGGATCCATTCTTGATCCTCTGGAGTTATTTCTGGATTCGAGCTTCTTACACGAATTTCTTCTTCTTTAATATTGATCTTGGCAAGGTTTGCTTGAACTTCATTGAAAAAAGAGATCGCCTCATTCAAAACAGAATCTTTCATCTCGTTTTCGAGTTGTAGCTGCTCTACTTTATTTCGTAACTCAATAACTTCCTTACTCTCCGTATTATCCGTTTGAGGATCAGCCTTAGGATCCTCTTTACACCCGATAAATACAGCTGAGATGATGATTAAAAAGAATAATTTTTTCATGTGCTCGACTTATTGATTCTCTTCCACAAAACTAACGTTTTTCTTAGGTAAATTGTATCTTTGAGAAAAATCAATTCACAAATTATGAAAAATATCAGTTTACTGCTATTTCTAGGTATATTAAGCATACAAGCAATTGCACAGTCAATACACCATGAACTTTCAATGCCTCAACCTGAAACGCATTATTTTCACGTTGAAACAACACTTACAGATTTTGATGAAGAATCGGTAGTTATGAGTATGCCAGTATGGACACCTGGTTCATATTTGGTTCGTGAGTTTTCGAAGAATATCAATCGTGTAAGAGCAACAGATGATAAAGGAAATGACCTTCTGGTTCAAAAGATCAGAAAGAATAAGTGGATGATCACTACAAAAGGAGCTAAGAAAGTAACAGTTAAATATGAAGTTTATGCCTTCGAATTAACTGTTAGAACGAGTTTCCTTGATCGTACACATGGTTATTTAAATGGTACCAGCATTTTCATGTACCCTGAGGGTAATATGGATATGAAAGGTAAATTAACAGTGATACCTCATGAATCATTTTCTAAGATAACTACAGCTTTACCAAAGGCAGGAGATGGAGAACAGAGCGATCGCGGTACCACATTCGCTTTTGAAAACTACGATCAACTAGTCGATTCACCAATGGAGATCGGTAATCAGGAAACATTTTCATTTGATGCAGCAGGTGTTAAACATCATGTTGCTATGTATGGACCTGGAAACTACAATGTAGATCGATTGAAAAGAGATATGGCGAAGATCATTGAAGCAGCTACAGCAGTTTTTGGTGAAAATCCGAATAAAGAATACTGGTTCATCATTCATAATACGAATGTTGGTAGTGGTGGACTTGAGCATAAGACATCTACTACTTTAAATGTGAATAGATGGACGTATGATGGTAGCGATTATCTTGGTTTCTTATCATTAGTTGCTCATGAGTATTTCCACTTGTGGAATGTTAAAAGATTACGTCCTAAATCATTAGTGGATTACGATTATGACAATGAGAATTATACTGATCTTCTATGGGTGATGGAAGGATTCACTTCATATTATGATGAATTGTTGCTGCGCAGAGCAGGTTTCTACACAGAGGAAGATTATTTAAGACGTTTTAAAAGCACATTGAATTGGGTTGAATCTTCAACAGGAAACAGAGTTCAGCCAGTGGCACATGCATCTTATGATGCCTGGATCAAGGCTTATCGTCCAAATGAGAATAGTAGAAATACAACGATCTCTTATTACTCTAAAGGTAGCTTAGTTGCGGTAACGATTGATGCAATGATCATCGAAGAGACGAAAGGAAAGAAGTCGTTAGACGATTTCATGCAGACACTATACAAGAAATATTACAAGGATGAAAACACAGGTATGACTCCGGAGCAATTTCAGGAAACACTGGAAGAGTTTGTAGGAAAGGATCTTGATCAATTCTTCAATAGTTACGTGTATGGCACAGAAACAGTTCCTTACAACGATTATTTTGATGTCCTTGGTCTAGAGATCGAGCTAATTCAAGAGGATAGATTAGCACTTGGAGCTTCGTTGTCTCAAGCTGGCGGTCAATTGACGGTTCGTTCTGTAACTTCAAATAGCCCTGCTGAAAAGGGAGGGTTAAGTCCGAACGATGAGATCATCGCATTTAATGGATTTAGAGTTGATGAAAGAGATCTTACTCAGTTTTTAAATACCTTAAATGTTGGTGATGAGTTCAATTTGATCATCTCTCGTGATAAACAATTGATGACACTTGATATGGTAATGGGACTGATCGAATCACCGCGTTATGATTTTACATACAAAGAGAATGATCTAGGCTCATTTTGGTTACGAGAGCAAATGAAATAAATGAGACATTACTTATTGTTCACATTTTTGTTAATCCTGATCGAATTAAGTTTTGGTCAGGATTTTCGCAATATACAGATACCTAGACCTGTTGGAGCAACATATCCATTTGCCCAGGTAGAACCTTCAATTTCAATTCATCCTGATAATCCAAGGAAGATGATTGCGGGAACAGTAATGAATGATTATTATTTCTCGAGGAATGGAGGAAAGAGTTGGAAGAGCAGGTCTATTGATTCTAAATACGGTGTAAACGGAGATCCTGTATTGCATATAAGTGGAAATGGCGACTATTATTATTTTCATCTATCAAATCCACCTTCAGGTCATTGGATCGACCGCATCGTTTGTGAGCGAAGCAAATGGATCTGTGGTAAGTGGAAAACTTCAGCTACAAAAGTGAATTATCCTAAGAAACAGGATAAGCATTGGGTTGCTGAATGTCCGGTTACTGGAAATCTCTACTTGACATGGACTGAATTCGATAAATATGCATCTAAAGATACCAGTGATCATTCTAGAATAATGTTCTCAAAAAGTTTAGACCAGGGAAAATCGTGGTCTGTTCCAGCTGTAATATCATATTTTGAAGGGGATTGTTTAGATGGTGATAATACTGTTGAAGGAGCCATGCCCGCAGTAAACGAAAAGGGGGAGATCATGGTAACATGGACAGGTCCAAACGGTATCATGATGAATAAGTCTTCAGATCATGGGAAAACATGGTTGCCGAAAGAAGTGAAAATTCAAGATCATCCAGGTGGATGGACTTTTTCGGTACCAGGAGTAGGGAGATGTAATGGTTTACCAGTTCTCAAGGTTGATCGTTCCGGTGGGAAGTATAACGGTCGGTTTTATGTGAATTGGGCTGATCAAGGCGAGGATACAACAAACACTGAGATCTGGATGATCTACTCTGATGATTTTGGAAAAACATGGTCAGATCAGATCAAAGTAAATCAAGATGAAAGTGATCGACATCAATTTTTCACCTGGATGGACGTGGATCAAAAAACAGGGAATCTCTATTTCGTTTATTATGATCGAAGAAACTATGATGATGAATCTACAGATGTCTATTTGGCCTATTCAACCGATGGGGGAACAACAATTCGTGACACAATTATTTCACAAAAACCATTTAAACCAAATACGGATGTTTTCTTTGGAGATTACCTGAATATAGCTGCGGTAGATGGTGTTATCCGACCTATATGGCCAAGAATGGATGATGAAAAGATCACGCTTTGGACTGCCTTGATCGATTCTGGGCAGCTTGGAATAGAATAATGAATGTAACCTTCAGTATCGAATACCATTATTAGATAGTATGAAACAATTAATATGGATCTTGCTGGTTCTTGTTCCTCTTGCTAGCTTCGGGCAAAGTGAAGAGCTTGAGATTTATTTCGAACTTGAGCAATCAGAATTAAATCGTAGATCAGAAGATCGACTTCTGATTTTCTTGGAAAAGAAAGGGATCAGTGCTGTTGAGATACTTGGTTATGCAGATAGTACTGGGAATCAAAAAAGGAACGAACAACTTTCTTTAGATCGAGCGAAGAGTGTTCGTTCATTCTTACTTGAAAATGGATTAGAAACTCATGTTATAGCAAATACGGAGGGTAGAGGAGAGAGAACCACATTTGAAGATCTTTCAAAAAACAGAGTTGTTATTATAAAGTATGTTTTACTCACTCCCGTTGATGATTCCCCTGATATCGATGGAGAACTAAAAAAGGAGATCAGGTCGGAGGAGATCGAAGAGGTGGATCACATATCAAAAACGAGAGACGGAGAATTGAACCAGGAAACAGTTGAATCGTTGAAGGTCGGTGATATTTTAAATATTGGTGGAATTGAGTTTCAACCAGGTCGACACGTGCTAACAAAGCGTTCTCAAAAACCGTTGAAAAAACTAATCAGGATCTTGGAGGATAATCCCGGGTTGAAAATTGAGATCCAGGGTCATATTTGTTGTCAAGCTCAGCGTGACGGGTTAGATAAAGACACCGGTACAATGAACTTATCCGAAAATCGCGCAATAACTATATACAATCAGTTGATCAGAGCGGGAATTTCAAAAGACCGGTTAACGTACAAAGGTTATGGTCCCTTTCGAAAATTAGCTGTAGAAGTAGATGATGAATCTCGTCAGCGAAATAGAAGGGTGAGTATTCAAATCTTAAAGAAATGACTTTGTTTAGATCCCTGCACAGGAATCACATTTGAGTTGAACGTCTTCTTCAACTCTATTCGTTGATATAATAAGAGGTTAGTATAATATCTTGAGACTCCAAAGGATATTGGTATCTAACCAATCCAATATTTTTAGCGAAGGTGTAATATTTAATGTCGTTAAAAGAGTTTACTCCCGGAGCTGCCGTATTTACGAGATGCTTTACTTTAATGAGATCATAGTAAGTGTTACCGTTAATTTCTAAAGAATCATATATACCTACAACACTTCGTTCAAATGTTTTGATATTCTTAGGTTCTTCTGACATATTATATTCAACATGGTGGTAAAATTCGCCCATTTCAAACCCAATTATTGGTATGTATTTAGTTGTAAAGTCAATGTCATTAGTGACAACCTCATATATAGAATCTATTTTCCCTAATACTGAGTTCTCTGGTGCCAAAACTTTATTTTTTTCGATGTGCTCGCAACCAAGTATTTCTGTTATAGTTGAATAAATGTTGGTCTCAGTATTATGACAGGATACATAATAATTACCAGAGTAATGCCAATTTGAGCCTGGATATGCCGCGATGTACGCAGAGCTTTTTAAGGTATCATTCTTTTGTGCTTCATGAATTACTTGGCAGGGCTCGTCAGTTGGTGTGTCACTTTCCTTTTTGCAGCTTATGCATAGCGTGATAATCAATGAAATAGAGAAATATTTGAACATGTTAAATTAAATTTATTCTTCAATGTAGTAGTCTACTAATTGTGCGTCAATAGATTGAAATGGGAACTCATATCTTATCACACCTATATCTTTTGCTAAAGTGTATATTTTATTTTCCATGTAAACGAATCCTTTGGTGAATTCTACTTTCATAAAATGCTCAACTTTTATTATGTCAAAATAGGTTTCCCCCTGTATTTGAATGGAGTCGAGGACTTCTAGAACACTCCTCTTGTAGGTGATTAAAGAATTGTGACCAGGCTCTACCCTTGAATAAAATAAGCCTTCGGTTTTATAAATTATGGGTCTGTATGTAGTAGTATATTCGTTCAGATCTGAGGTTACCTGAAAGGTAGAGTCGATAGTTCCGAAAAATGGATGCACAGGATAATACTTTAGGTCTTCATTATAATATTTACAATTAAAAAACTCTTTATCAAATTGATATGTTTTCAAAGCTTTTTTTGCTCCAGCTTCCATATGCATTCCATTTTGATATGTCCACCATGATCCAGGTTTTGTTATAATGTAGTTTTTACTATTTAAAACCTCATTAGTATGCAACTTATCAACTACTCGACACTCCTCTTTTGGAGGTTGATTTTGTTTTTTACATCCTAGTAGAAAAAATAGAAGAATGGTCAAGTAAATAAGTCTCATAATGACTATTACGAAACAACTTCAGTAAACGTTGGATTTATTTACAGCTCTTTCCCGTATGCTTCCTTCAGCACATCAACTGCATAATCGATCTCTTCTTTCGTTGTATATCTTGAAAAAGAGAATCTAGCATTTGGTCTTGACATGTCCGCTTTAATTCCACGTAGTACGTGAGAACCTACCGTCGAACCAGATGAACAGGCAGAGCCTCCTGAACAAGCAACACCCTTGAGATCTAGTGTAAAAAGCAACATTGATGATTTGTCTGTTTTGGGAAGCTGAACATTTAGAACAGTGTATAAACTCTTATTTGGATTTGTATCACCATGGAAGGATACGTCTGTGAATATTTCTTTCAATTGATCGATCATGTACGATTTTATATCCTGAACATGACTCTGGTGTTCTTCCAGATCTGTGTACGCAAGATCCATTGCTTTAGCTAAACCAATGATACCATACAAGTTTTCAGTACCACCTCGAAGTCCTCTTTCCTGAGCTCCACCTTGAATAAATGGAAGTGCCGTTATTTTTTGATTTACATATAAAAAACCAACGCCTTTTGGTCCATGGAATTTATGAGCAGCACAAGTGATGAAATCGATATCAAGCTTTTCCATATCAAAGGCATAGTGCCCCATGGTTTGAACAGTGTCAGAATGAAAAAAAGCATCATATGATCTACATAATTGACTCACTTTCTCTAACGGTAATAGATTTCCTATTTCGTTATTGGCATGCATCAACGAAACAAGCGTTTTTTTATCACTTGATTTTAATAGAGATTCAAGCTGTTTTAGATCAACATGGCCGTCTTCCGTTAATTCAACAAAGGCTAATTCGATCTTTTCGTCTTTACAGATTTCCTCTGCAGTATGAACCACTGCATGATGCTCGATCTCAGAAGTTATAATTCTTCGAACGCCTAAGTTATGAATAGCAGTATTTAAAGCCATATTATCAGCTTCAGTACCACCAGATGTAAAAACGATCTCTGAAGGTTTGGCATTTATGTGACCAGCAACCTTTCTTCGAGCTGTTTCCAAAGCTCCTTTTGCCTGACGTCCGTAAAAATGAGTCGAAGATGGATTCCCAAATTCATTTTTCAGGAATGGTATCATTTCTTCATAAACCTCCTCTGCGAGTGGTGTAGTTGCTGCATTATCCAAATAAACTTTCATCTATCAACCAAAGTTAAATTTCACGAAACTAAAGTTCGTAATCGTTGGTACAAATTACGACAAAAAAGTTTAGCGAATTTCAATCGCGATTCATAAAAATTAAAGGGAATTATTGAATTCCTGACAAATTAGATGATCGCTTCGATCTCCTTCATGATGTCCTGAGCGAGTTGGTCCGCTTTCTCATTGTTCTCGCTTTCAGCATAGATTCTAATGATCGGCTCAGTATTACTTTTTCTCAAATGAACCCATTCTTTTTCAAAGTAGATCTTAACTCCATCTGTAGAATCAACCTCTTGAGAACTGTATTTTTGAGCCATATTGACAAGTACGTTATCAACATTAACTTCTGGAGTAAGCTGGATCTTATTCTTTGAAATGGTGTATTTTGGATAGCTATCGCGTAATTCAGTTGCTTTGAGCTTTGTTTTTGCCAAATGAGTAAGGAATAATGCGATTCCAACTAATGCGTCTCTTCCATAATGTAATTCTGGCAAGATCACACCTCCATTTCCTTCTCCTCCGATCACAGCATCTACTGCTTTCATCTTTTCTACAACGTTTACCTCACCTACAGCTGAAGCATAATAATTATGTCCGTGTTTTTCAGTGACATCTCTTAATGCTCTAGTTGACGATAAGTTAGACACTGTTGCACCTCCTTTTTGTGATAGAACATAATCGGCTACGGCTACCAATGTATATTCCTCACCGAACATAGTTCCGTCTTCACAAACCATGGCCAATCGATCCACATCAGGATCAACGGTAATACCAAGATGGGCCTCTTGCTGAACAATTGATTTAGACAGATCAACAAGATGAGCAGGCAATGGCTCAGGATTATGAGCGAATTCTCCTGTTGGTTCACAGTGTATACCCTCAACTTGTTTAACACCAAGAGCATCAAGTAGAAGTGGAACTGCTATTCCACCTGTGGAGTTTACGGCATCCACCACTATTTTAAAATTAGCACCAGTGATAGCGTCTTTATCTACATATGGAAGCTTCAATACCGCTTCGATGTGCTTTTGAATATAATCATTGCTAGTTGAAAGTTTTCCGAGGTCATCCACTTCCGCAAATTCAAAGTCTTCTTGTTCAGCAATGGTTAATACTTTTTTTCCTTCTTCTCCAGATATGAACTCGCCCTTATCATTTAGTAGCTTAAGTGCATTCCATTGTTTTGGATTATGACTAGCAGTTAATATTATTCCCCCGTGAGCCTTTTCCATTGCAACGGCAACTTCTACAGTAGGTGTTGTAGATAAGCCTAGATCAAGAACATTAATACCAAGACTTCTTAACGTAGAGATTACTATATCACTTACAATCGGACCAGAGATTCTAGCGTCTCGTCCAACAACTATATTGAGTTTCTTAGCATTATTCTCTTGCTGCAGCCATGTTCCGTAAGCTGCTGAAAACTTTACGATGTCAAGAGGAGAAAGGCCTTCTCCAACTTTTCCGCCGATCGTTCCTCGAATACCTGATATAGATTTAATTAGTGTCACGTGTAGTTATTTTAGTTTTTTCTTAAGATCGATCATTTTAAGACAAGCAATCGCAGCCTCAACACCTTTATTCCCATGTTTTCCACCTGATCGATCAATTGCTTGTTGCATTGTATTATCTGTTAATACACAGAATATTGCGGGTTTGTCGTATTTTAAACCGACATCCTTTACACCTTGTGCTGTAGCCTGGCAAACAAAATCAAAGTGCTTTGTTTCCCCTTGGATAACAGATCCTATAGCAACGACACCATCGATGTCATCTCGTTTAAGCATCCATTGTGCTCCAAGTGGAAGTTCGAAAGAGCCTGGTGCCTGCTCAATGATTATATTCTCTTCTAATACGCCATTGTCAAGTAATGCCTTTTTTGCACCTTTACAAAGGTTATCAGTGATATTTTCATTCCATTCTGAAACAACAATGCCGATCTTAAAATCGGCACCGTTTGGAATAGTATCACTATCGTATGTAGATAAATTTTTTCCTTCTGTCGCCACTGTTATTCAATTATAGAGTTTTCAGCTCTAGTCAGGTACTTTTCAATACCTTTTTGACTTGAGAACGACATGTAGTTATCTTTAATGTTCTTATAGAATTTGGCAGCAGCTTCAAAGTCTCCAGCTTCTTCAGCATTCAAACCGGCTTTGAAGTAGAACATCGGTGTTGTCACCTCATTCTCTCTTCTTTCAGCTGCTTTTACGTACATTTCGACTGCTTTTCCATAATCTCCTAATTCAGAATAGCAGTCTCCTTGAGCACCAATAGCTAAAGTCATCAAGTATGTGTCGTCGATATCAACTTTTTCTAACTCTGCCAATGCCATTTCGTATTCACCTTGCTCAAAATATAAATTACCTAGTGCGTATTGTGAGATCTCACCACCTTTATATCCATCATATTCACCAACAAGGTACTCAGCTTCGTCGATCGCCATTTGCGTAGAGTCTTTCTCAAGATGTAGAATAAGTTTTGCAACCTCTCCTTTTGACGCCTCGTTATTTGGACCTGCTACGAAGTTCTGATATGCCAGAACAGCAAGTACAACGATCGCAATCACCCCAACAACGTAAGTAGAGTACTTAAGAATTTTATTCCCTTTGAATTGTTCGATCAATTCTTCCTTTGTAATATTATCACTCATAGTTAGCTATATTTAAGCGATTGCAAAAATAAGTTTTTTTTTTATCCTAAGCTAAGATTTTATCAACAGTCCGAACTACTTCGTGGAAAAAAATATTTTCAATCGTTTTGATTCGATAATTATGCGCAATTAAAATCTTTATCTTTGTATTTGTGAGTGAAGATCTGAGCGTCCATAAGATGAGCCTGGTTAATTTCAAAAATTACCGTCAGGCAGAATTCCAGCTTTCCCCAAATATCAATTGTTTTATCGGTCCAAATGGAGCAGGTAAGACAAATGTTCTGGACGCTGTGCACTATCTCAGTATGTGTAAATCTTATATGAATCCAGTGGACAGTCAGAATATTTTGTTCGATGAACAATTTTTTGTTTTACAAGGCGAATGGAATAGGTCGGGGAAGCAGGAAAATATCTATTGCGGTGTAAAAAAAGGAACCAAGAAGGTATTCAAAAAAAACAAGGTTGTTTACGAAAAACTCGCAGAGCACATAGGTCTTTTCCCTAGTGTTATGATCTCGCCATATGATCGCAACTTGATTCTTGAAGGTAGCGATGTCAGAAGGAAGTGGATGGATGGAATAATTGCTCAATTTGACAAGGACTTTCTGAATGATCTGATCAAATATGGTAAGGTGCTGGAACAGCGAAACGCACTCCTTAAAAATATGTCGAGCTTTGGAATTTTTGATCGTGAAGGTATTGAGGTGTGGAATGATCAATTGATTAGATACGGAGCAAAAATTTTTGAAGGGAGGAGATCATTCATTGAAGACTTCACCCCTGTTTTTCAAAAGTATTACAACTGGTTGTCAGGAGAAACTGAAGAGGTATCACTCACGTATCGTTCTCAATTACATGATGAAACTTTTGAGAATTTGCTATCACTTGCTGAGCGAAAAGATCAACAGAAACAGTATACAACTGTTGGTACTCACAAGGATGACCTCATCTTTAAAATAAAAGGTCATCCCGTTAAGAAGTTTGGGTCTCAGGGACAACAAAAATCTTATCTCATCGCCTTAAGACTGGCACAGTATGAATGGTTAAAGCATCATCTTAATGTTAGACCTGTACTATTATTAGATGATATTTTTGACAAACTTGATCATCAACGTGTAGAGCGATTGATGCAAATGGTAAGCGATGAAGATTTTGGGCAGGTGCTCATTACGGATACCGACATGGATCGAATTGTCTCAATTTTCTCCGGTAATTCAATCGATTACAAAGCTTTTCATGTCATTAATAATGAAATTGAAGAAGTTCAAAATGCAGCATTATGAATGAAAAGAAGAGGAATAAAGAGGATCAGAAAGTAGGAGAGATCATTGATAAAATGTTCAAGGCTTATGGACTTTCAGATAAGATGAAGGAGATGGATATTGTCAATGGATGGGAAGAGATCATGGGTAAAGCTGTGTCCAACCGGACAGAGAAAGTATTTATTTCTAACAAAGTACTGCACATAAAATTGAATTCCTCTGTGATGCGAGATGAATTAAGTCATGGAAAACAGGTCATTATTGAAAGGATCAACCAATATGCCGGTGAAAATATCATCGACGATGTTTGGTTCGAATAGCCATGTATTCTTGAAATCCTAATTTAATATTGAATTGATACATATTTAACATTTTTAACAATTGTTCTTCATTAAATCGTTAAAAAATTGTAATTTGCGATTATGAAGAAAAATGCTATACTATTATTTTCACTCTTGATGGGTGGATTTTCTATTGCTCAATCTGAGCAAAACGTCGAAGTCGTTCAAGGAAATTATTTAGGATTATCTGAGGAATTGAGGAATTTACCTCAATCTACCGATGAGGATATGGTGTATGAAAACGATGAAGGTGAGGGTCTTCACGAAAGAAGAAAGAAGCCAGAAGCGGTTGACCCAACTGCACTTCCTGTTAAATACGATCCAGTTCGTCAATCTTATCAAGATAAGTCTTACGAGATTCAATTAGGTGTAAATGTCCAAGGTATGGGAGGATCATTTCCACCAGATCCAACAGGCGCAGTTAGTGAAGATTATTATGTTCAAGCTGTAAATACAGCCTGGAAGGTCTTTAATAAAGATGGGACAAATGCTTCAGGACCATCAGGTTTGAATACATTATGGCCAGGATCAACGAATTCTGGAGACCCTATCGTTATGTATGATAGACAAGTTCAAAGATTTGTGATCACTCAGTTCCAAACAGGTTCTAACGAGATCCTTTTTGCGGTTTCTGAAACAGCAGATCCATTGGGTTCATATCACTTGTATGAATTTAGTTTCCCGAGCTTCCCAGATTATCCAAAATACTCTATCTGGTCGGATGGGTATTACATGACATCTAATACGTATACTCAGAATGTTGTTGCATTCGAGAGAGAAAAGATGATCGCAGGAGACCCTACTGCTTCTATGATCTCAATGAACTTACCGAATTTTGAAACACATTACGGGTTTAGAAGCGTTTTGCCAGCAGATGCTGATGGAGATCTACCACCATATGGTACTCCTATTAGTTTGTTTACGTTCCAGGATGATTCTTGGAGTTCTTCTGTAACGGAAGATCATATTTTGATCATGAAAATGTCTGTGGATTGGGATAATCCTAACAGTTCAAGTATTGCGATTGATCAAGAGCTTCCAACGGCTGCGTTTAACTCAGTTTTCACAACGAGTTGGAATGATATTGTACAAAAAGGAACATCACAACGATTAGATGCGATTTCGTCTATTTTCAACTACAGAGCTCAATATTTGAGATGGCCAACTCACAACAGTGTAATGTTGTGTAATGTCGTTGATGTCGACGGTTCAAATACAGCAGGAATTCGCTGGTATGAATTACGCCAAGACGTTGATTCATTAGATTGGGAGATTTATCAGCAAAGTACTTTTGCTCCTGATGATGGTAGAAGCCGATTTATCGGAAGTATTGCTATGGACTATAACGGTCATATTGGATTAGCATATTCATTTTCTGGACCTAATGATTATCCTGGTCTAGCTTGTACTGGTAGATTATCCTGGGATGCTCCAGGAGATATGTCTCAGCCAGAGACAGTGGCACAGGAAGGATTGTATTTCCAGAGTGGAGGAAATCGATACGGTGATTATTCTCACATGTCGCTTGATCCTGATGGTTCTACTTTTTGGTATACTGGAGAGTATATTGGAAATGGAGGAGCAAGAAGAACAAAGATCTTCTCATTCAACTTAGAAAAGCAGGTAGGCGTTAATCAAGAATTAGCTGACGGAGAGAGTCCAATTTTGAATGCAATACAAGATCAAAGTCAACTTACGGTTGATATCGATAATTTCCCTTCAACGAATGAAATGTACGTTGAGTTATTTAGTCTTGATGGAAGAAGAGTTGCTAAAAAAGTAATTGCTGCTCCAGAAGGAAAGCTTTCGACAACATTTGATATTTCATCTCTACGAAATCAAAATGCAGTTTACATTGTACGAGCTGGGAAAGACAACTTCATGCGTGTGAAGAAAGTTGCGATCATCAAATAAGAACAATGATCAAAACAAACTATTTCGCTATTATGTTGGTAGGATTGCTTTTGGTAGCCACTTCATGTGGTACTGCAGAAGATTCAGCTAAGGTGGTAGAGCAACCACAAGAGTCTGTCGCAGATGAGTCCAACAATTCTATCGGTAAGATTATACTATCTGATAAGGGTTGTGCTGTAAAGCTGATCCTAGAAGATGATAATGCATGTTATTTCCCTGTCAACTTGGACGAGAAGTTCAAAGTTGATGGGGCTTATTTACAATTCCAAAAATATCCTAGTCGAGCACCATTGCCATCAGGATGCGAATCGTGTCGAGCAATTCAGTTAGAAAATGTCGTTAGGTTGAAGCGATAGGCATTTAATTGTACAATACTTCACATCTATTTCGATAATCATGTGATTTTCTTTCGATTGATTGAAGGTCTTTATACCTTTGCAAAAAAATCATTGAATGAAAGTCTACGAAAATATCCTTGAAACTATAGGTAATACTCCACTTGTTAAGTTGAATAAACTTACTAAGGACGTCAAAGGAACAATATTAGCAAAAGTTGAAACGACAAACCCAGGAAATTCAGTTAAGGATAGAATGGCTGTCAAAATGGTTGAAGATGCAGAAGCTCAAGGTCTAATTAAGCCAGGAGGAACTGTGATCGAAGGAACTTCAGGAAATACAGGGATGGGATTAGCTCTTGCTTGTATTGCAAAAGGATACAAACTTATCTGTGTATTAGCTGATAAGCAGAGTAAAGAAAAAATGGATATTTTACGAGCAGTTGGAGCTGAAGTAGTGGTATGTCCAACGAATGTTCCTGCAGAAGATCCAAGATCATATTATTCTGTTTCTAAAAGACTAGCAGAGGAAACTCCTAACTCATGGTATGTCAATCAATACGATAACCTATCAAATCGCCAAGCTCATTATGAACAAACTGGACCAGAAATCTGGGATCAAACCGATGGAAAGATCACGCACTTCGTTGTTGGAGTAGGGACTGGTGGTACTATTTCAGGTGTAGGTAAGTACTTGAAAGAGCAAAATCCAAATATCAAAATCTGGGGAATTGATACATATGGTTCTGTGTTCAAGAAATATCACGAAACCGGAGAATTTGACGAAAATGAGATCTATCCATACGTAACGGAAGGAATTGGTGAAGATATTCTACCAAAAAATGTTGATTTTTCAGTAATAGATAAGTTTGAGAAGGTTACTGATAGGGACGCAGCTGTTTACACAAGAAGACTTGCGAGAGAAGAAGGGATCTTTGTTGGAAATTCGGCTGGAGCAGCAGTTAAAGGTATTTTGCAATTATCCGATGAGATCAAAGAGGATGACGTTGTTGTTGTGCTATTTCATGATCATGGTAGTAGATATGTAGGAAAGATATTTAATGATGATTGGATGCGCGAGAGAGGTTTCTTAGAAGAGGACCATAAAACGGCAAGAGACCTTATCGAGAATCATATGGATCATCCATTGGTTACGCTTGGGGTTGAAGAGTTAGTATCACATGCCGTTTCAAAAATGAGAGCGCATAAGATCTCACAGATACCTGTTACAAAAGATGGAGAGTTCGTTGGAATGGTTGACGAGAGAACACTGATCAATCAGATCATGGATAATGCAGAGATGAAAGATGAGGTTATCGGCAAGATCATGGGACCAAAACTACCTGTTGTAACGGCAGAAACGTCAATTCAAGATCTTTCAAAAGTAATATCTAAGGATGTTCCCGCTGCATTGGTTGATCTAGGTAATGGTGAACATCACATTGTAACTAGACACGACCTTATCGCAGCGATAGCGTAATGGCTAGATTTGTCGATCAAATGAGAAGAACTGTGCTGTTGGATAATACTCCACAGCGCATCGTTTCTCTTGTTCCATCTCAAACTGAATTATTATATGATTTAGGTTTAGGAGATCGAGTTGTCGGTATCACAAAATTTTGTATTCATCCTGAAGCTTGGTACCGCTCCAAAGATCGAGTAGGGGGAACCAAGAAAGTAAATATTGATCGGGTTAAAGAACTTAAGCCTGATCTGATCATAGGGAATAAAGAAGAGAATACTAGTCAGGATATTCAAGAACTGGAGGGAATTGCTCCCGTGTGGATGAGTGATATTTTCGATTTGAAAGATGCCTTCAACATGATTTCGGCAATAGGGGAAATGACAGATCGTCAAAAAGAATCTGAATTATTAGTAAGTGAGATCAACCAAGTATTCAAAAGGCTAATTAAATTAAAAGATCATAGAACTGCGCTTTACTTGATATGGAAAGATCCTTTCATGGGAGTAGCAAAGGACACTTTTATTGATCACATCCTTTCTGATCAGTTAGGGTTCAAAAATATTCTAAATGATACTAGGTATCCTCAAATTGATTTAGATCAGATCGAAGAGCCGGACGTCATCTTCTTGAGTTCTGAGCCATTTCCTTTTAATGAAAGTCATGTTGAGGCCATGAAAATATCATTTCCAAATTCGAAGATCGCACTTGTCGATGGTGAATATTTTAGTTGGTACGGATCACGATTAAAAAATGCGCCTGCATATTTTCAAAAGCTTCTTGAATCTTTAGAACTTCATTAGATACTTAAATAACTCGAGCGAGGCCTTTTCCTTCTCGGGGAAACGCATTTCTCCTCGCAGAATCAAAGTTCCATCTCCTCCTTCCTCTGTGTGTAATTCGAAGTACTCCAGGTCATTAAATAGTTTCTTCGAGTATTTTACTGGAGGTAGCATCTGAGCGATCTGTGCAATAATTCCTTCTCCCTCGATATTGATCGTTGCAGCTGGGTTACCTTGAATTAAAGGAAGTGGGGCTTTATCTATTTTGTCTAACTCAAGTGACGGAGTAATACCAACTGCAACCTCCATAGGAGATAACTGTTTAAAATGATAATCTAATTCTCCAATCTTCACGGTTTTACTTGTTTGGCGATGTACTTTCTTTTCATTTTCGATCAAACTATCAACCGCAACGGTGATATCTACTGAATCTTTAAACCTAAAAATGCCGTCAAACTTAGGTAAGAATGCGGTACTACCGTCAATATTATCGATCATGATCCCGTAAAAAAAGATCTGTTGAGAAGTGATCTCTGGTAGCTCAACATGAAAATTTCTGGTGATAACATCGAAATAACTGTAAACACTATCTGGAAGCTGACCCGCTCGAACTTCTAAATAAGGTTCCTGTCCAGGAGACTTTAACTGTGTATACGTTCCACTTTCATACTTGATTTGAGGATTTTTATCTCCTCGTCCTTCGAAAAATATTGATGATCCATTGATCTTTGCAGATAGTTCTAGGTTTTGAATATAAGTATTCTCATGACCTCTATAAAATAAATTGACCAATTGCTCATCGTTCATAACATTCGTAAGATGGTCAGGAAGTTGCTCTCTTCTTTCGTTAACTACCTTCTTAGCGAAAGCTTCAAAATATAAACGATCACTTTTTAAAGAGCGCTCAGGAACCATTAAAATGCAACCAATGTCTTCGTTAAAATATTTGACCTCATTATGATCTCGCACATTGAAATTTGAAAAGTCTTGTGGATCCATCAAATTGAATATGAAGCCTGTAATTGTCTCTTTTTTATATGACGTTTGAAAGATCACCACATTTTCTCTTAAGTCTATACCTGAAGAAGGAACCTCAAAATCTTCTTTATTGTAGTCAAGTTGCTCTAATTCATTCGTAGAAAAACCTTTGCCATATAAAGCATCGAAAAGAAAACGCTCAATGATCTCTCTATTATTAACAGTAACTATGGAAACAGCATCATCTGGGGCGTGGTGAAGAAGTTCATCTGAACTCTTGCTTACCAATAGTGGAAGGATCATGAGGACTACCCACAGCATGAAGATCAATGAAGTTGATAGTAGTATTATTTGGGCCTTTTTAATTTTCGTCACGGTATACGAGTAAGTTAAGTGAAAAACTTAATTTTGCACCTAAACAAATGTAGTCAATTCAATGCTATTTGACTGAAATATTTTTGTTTTTCGTTAAAAATGAGGGGAATGAGTTTTAATCGTTGGTTATTAAAAAGATTTGGATGGGAGATCGATCCTCAAAGTCCTGAGGGAGTAAAAAAAGCAATAATAGCAGTAGGTCCTCATACGAGTAATTGGGATTTTATCATTGGTATGATGGCATTTAAGCATTATGGAGTAAAAGCTACCTTTTTGATCAAAAAAGACCTATTCTTTTGGCCGCTGGGATGGATACTAAAGAAGTTAGGTGGTATACCCGTTGACAGGTCTAAGAACAATAACTTTACGGATCAGGCATTTGAGTACTTTGAGAATAACGAAACTATGTTCATGGTGTTCACCCCAGAGGGTACTAGGAGTTATAGCCCTAACTGGAAAAAAGGATTCTATTACATTGCAATAAAAGCCAACGTGCCGATTTATATAGCATATCTTGACTATGAAAATAAAGTAGGTGGATTCTTAGAGTTGTTTGAACCAACCGGTGATGTAGAAAAGGATATCGATTATATAAAAAGAAAATTGAGCAAGTATAAGGGACGCTTCCCTGAACAAGGAATAAAAGCTCCTGAAGATGAGTAAGTTTATCCGTTTACTTTTTTAGAGTCTTCAACTAAGAATTTAAGTGTAGACAGCTCCTCTTCTGTCAAGTCTCGCCATTCACCAACAGGGGTGTCAAGATGAATATTCATTATTCGAGTTCGTTTTAGTTTCGTGACCTCATATCCAAGATACTCACACATTCTTCTGATCTGACGATTTAAGCCTTGAGTAAGTACAATTTTGAATGTGTTTTTATTTAACTGTTCAACTCGACATTTTCTCGTAACAGTATCAAGGATTGGAACTCCGTTCGCCATCTTGTCTATAAACTGTTGTGTTATTTTCTTATCAACTGTAACTATATATTCTTTTTCGTGATTGTTTCGTGCACGTAGAATTTTATTTACAATGTCACCATCATTTGTCAGTAGTATTAAACCCTCACTTGGTTTATCAAGTCGCCCAATTGGAAAAATACGTTCGGGGTGATTAACAAATTCAACAATATTATCTTTTTCAACCCTTGTGTCAGTCGTACATACAATACCAATGGGCTTGTTCAATGCAATATAAACGTGTTTTGTACCTTCTTTTGATACCGTCTTACCATCTACTTCTACGCTGTCACCTGGTTGAACCTTAGTTCCCATTTCTGGAACGTGACCATTTATAGTAACACGACCTTGCTCGATCAGTTTATCAGCTTTTCTTCGTGAACAAAAGCCGGCTTCAGAAAGATATTTATTGATCCTTGTTTCTTTCATGTTACAAAGATATGGAATATCAAGTGATCAAGGAGAACATGTAATAACTTCTCGATGATTAAATCAAAATACTAACTTTTATCTGATCACCTTCTTTCAAACTAAACCTCTTTCTTATGTCTGCTTTTATCGGGAGTAAATAAGTGTTTTTCTTTTTGTCAAACCAAATCGCTGTCTTCCATTCATGATCGTTTGCAATAGCTGTAGCCTTGAGTCGACCCCAACCTTCTTCCAGATCTTTGTTGAATTGACGGATTTCCTTCGCTTGATCCGCAGGCACTGATACAAAATGCCATCTACCATTTTCACCATACAACCAAATATCAGCTGTAAATGTGTAAATCAGTTTAGCAGTCAAAAATTCTATTCTTTTATGAACTTGATTCGTCTACTTGTCCCTTTTCCGCTATCTATAGATAGGAAATATAATCCTTGTGAAAGATTTGAGATATCGACTTTTTCATTGGTAATAGAAGCGCTAAGTACTTCTTGTCCTGTGCTGTTGATAATTGAAAGCTTTGAAGAGCTAAAGTCAATGTCACCAACAATATTAAGAACGTTTTCAGCCGGATTTGGATAGATTGATATATTCTCCAGATTTTCCTGGTCAACATCAACAACCTCATCAAGATCAAATTTGTACATGTCTGTTTTCAGACCAGAATTAGTTCCTATTCTCACTTCTCCTGCTAAAAAATAAACAACATTTCCGATAGTAAACGACCCTGGAGCCCATCTACTGATGCCTGGATGTGGGGGTAATTCAGTCCATGAATCTGATTGATGATCATATTCCCAGAACTCACCAGTTGGCATAGATCCATGGTCATCTCCGTCACCACTTAATACAAATCCTCTATCTCCAATACTAAATTGAGTGCCTGCAACTCTCCCTTCAGCAGGAAAATCATTTAATTGTGTCCACGTTTCGTTTTGAATGTCCCACTTATACCAGTCGTCATAAACTACGGTGCCAGGTCCGTTTCCATGTCCCAAACCTGTGTAAACATCTCCATTTGCTGAGAACATGTAGGGATGATGTCTTGGTCCCCCTGGAAGATCTGTCAATTGTCTCCAGGAATCATTTGCAATATCATATTCCCACCAATCTTTGAGGTTACCATCAATGTCATTATTTCCCATTCCTACGAACAGTAAACCATCTTCAATTACAAAAGTAGGATGTATTCTTTCTGCACAGGGACATGGTGTAAGCTCGGTCCATTGACCGGTAGAAGGATCAAACTCCCATAGATCTTGCAAATAATCATTATTATCTCCGAATCCAAAACCCATGTATGCTTTTCCGTTCCAAGTATCCCCAATTGAATAACCTCTACCAACACCTGGGAAATCTGTTAGAGTTGTCCAGGAATCGTTAACAGGATCGTATTCGTAGAAATCACTTGTAGAAGTAACGAAATCTGTTGAACCGGTTACCATATAACCTTTACCGTCCAATGAAAAAGTAACTGGATGATGTCTTCCGTTATCCGGGGCACTAGCTACTTGTTGCCAAGTTTGAGCGTTGGAAGTACTAAAAAATACGACTGTTGCGAAAAGAATAATGTTACGTAAAAGCATGTTTTAAAATAGTTTAAATATGAATAGCAAACAGTATAAAGATAAGTCTTGTTCATGAGAAAACTGATTTACTGGAGAAATATAACTGGACTATCTTGGAATGCTAGTAATGTTATAAACTTCTCACGTCGAGCTTTGTTCTTTAGAGAAAGACAAATTATGGAAAGAAAAGCAACAGCCGTTTGGAACGGTAATGGAAAAGAAGGAAAAGGACATTTAACAACAGCAAGTAACGTTTTAGAACAAACACAGTATTCCTTTACAAGTAGATTTGAGGATGGGAAAGGTACAAACCCAGAGGAGCTTATAGCTGCTGCTCATTCAGGGTGTTTTGCCATGAAGCTGACATTTAATTTACAAGAGGCAGGGTATACAGCAACTGAATTAAACGTAGAAGGCACGGTAACACTAGAGGATGGAAAAATAACATCTTCTAAAATTTCTTTGAAAGCTAAAGCTGAAGGAGTAGGGGAAGAGGAGTTTTCTGAACTGGTGAAAGATGCTGAAAAAAACTGTCCGATATCCGTTCTATTAGATACAGAGATTCAGGTGAAATATGAACTCAATTAAATCGTTCATATTATAGAAACACATATCCCATATACTTGAATGCATTAGATATAGAATAATGGCTAGTAAGTATCAAAGTAAGTTAACCGTCTAGAAGGTCAGGTTGAGTTGGTTTTTCCTCTTGTTGAAACAAATATCGTGTACGTGTTTTACCGTCTTCTCCCTTTTTACTGATTACCTGATAGGGAGTTTTCAATTTAAAAGGGATGTAAAATGCTAAAATGACACCAGCAACTATGGGGATTAGGGCGATCAAAAAAGTTGTATCAAAAGTAAATGAACTATTTGTTACTGATTTGTAAATTGAATAGATAAGTAATCCCCCGGCAGCACGATATAGGGTTGCATGATTGTAGAATACTGCCAAGACACCTATTACAGGTACAGCGAGGCTGATAAGTACAGTGATCAATAGGATCCAAAGTTCATCAAGACCTTCGATGAGAGAAAATAATGCTAAAAGTCTAATAAGTCCTATAAGAATCATGACTGATAGGAATGTATACCTTAATGTTTTTAAGGTATTTATTCGTTTGCGACTTGGTATTTTACTAATTTCCTCAGCTACTTCTTCGCGTGTTAGATCACCTCTTTGTTGTTTGAGGTTATCGTAGGTCATCTGATGTGTTTTATTGCCTTTGATGATGGAGCGGTAGGCTTTTTTACGAACTTGCCTTTTATTCATTGTGGGGTTAAGTTTTTCTCAAAGATAATAAATTCAAAAGGAGTTAAGAATGAAACTCATGTAATCTTCAATGATGTCATAGTCAATGAGCCGCCAACGGGTTTATCATTAAACAGGGAGATATTGTCTTTTTCATCTTTTAATGCCAATGTGTATAACAATGGGAGATAATGCTCAGGAGTAGGAATTGCTAATTGCATTGATTTACCTAAAGAGTTAAAATTGATCAGTGATTTGTGATCGCCTTCCAGAATAAGTTCATTCATTTTTGTCCTGGCCTCGATAGCCCAATCATAAGCAAACGGTTCTCCATTTAATTTATCCCATGCTACTTTTCTCAAATTGTGAACAATGTTTCCACTTCCAATTATAAGGACACCCTGATATCTCAGTTTTTGAAGTTCTTGAGCCAGTTCGTAATGATACTGTGCGGACTTGCGATAATCCAGACTAAGCTGTATAACGGGTACATCAGCATCAGGGTATAGGTGTTTTATTACGCTCCATGAACCATGGTCAAGCCCCCAATTGTAGTCGAGTTCAACATCTGTAGAACTGATAATAGATTTTGTCTTAGATGCCAAATTAGGATCACCAGGGGCCGGATATTGCACATTGTGTAATTCCTGAGGGAAACCTCCAAAATCGTGTATAGTCCGAGGGGAATCCATTGCAGTAACAAATGTTCCTTTCGTTTCCCAATGAGCAGATACGCATAATATAGCGCTTGGCTTTATAATTTCATTTCCAACTTGACGAAAACCTTTTACGAATTCGTTTTCTTCAATTGCATTCATAGGGCTTCCATGTCCTAAAAAGAGCACGGGCATTTTAGGGGAAGGGGAGAGGTTGTCGCTCAATTTTTTGAGTGCACTTGCTTTCATAGTTGAAGATAATAATGATAATAAAGTCAGTGATTTTATAAAATCTGATCTCTTCATTAGTTAATGTTTCTACAAATATAGGTGTGGATTGAATGAAGATTATTCACTTAGGTTAATAAAGAGAAAAAGGAGTGAATTTTATCACTCCTTTATTTGATGCGTGCCCAGAGAGGGAGTCGAACCCTCACGCCCTAACGGACACATGGCCCTCAACCATGCCTGTCTACCAATTCCAGCACCTGGGCGGTAATGGAGGGCAAAGATAGTAAATTGATTGAATTTTTAATCTGTATAAAATAAAAAAAGCGGAACTCCTTTGAGCTCCGCTTTTCATAGTGAGTTGTTTCAATTTATTTGTTCACAGCTTTAACAACAGCTTTGAATGCATCAGGATGATTCATCGCTAGGTCTGCAAGAACCTTACGGTTCATTTCCATACCACTTTTGTTGTATTTACCCATGAACTGAGAATAGCTCATTCCGTTTTGACGTGCACCAGCGTTAATTCGCATGATCCAAAGAGAACGGAAGTTTCTTTTCTTTTGCTTACGACCTTCATAAGCATAAACTAGTCCTTTTTCGACAGCATTTTTCGCTACTGTCCAAACGTTTTTTCTTCTACCGTAGTATCCTTTAGCAAGCTCCATTACTTTCTTGCGCTTTGCTCTAGACGCTACATGATTTACTGATCTTGGCATAATTTTAATGTTTTTTGGTAAGAAGTGCTTCGCTTTTTCAGAAGGCTTAGTTACTCGTTACCGGGTTTAATTACTAACCTACCGTCGCCATGACGGAGTTTTTACTTCATGCAAAGTTGAATCTTGATATTCGGCTCATCAGACTGGTCAACCAATCCAGAGTGTGTCAAGTTTCTCTTTTGCTTTTTTGTTTTCTTTGTCAGGATGTGACTCTTAAAAGCGTGCTTACGCTTGATCTTCCCGCTTCCAGTTACTTGGAATCTCTTCTTCGCACTGGATTTTGTTTTCATTTTTGGCATCTTCTCTTTATTTAAAGTTAACTCACTATGCTTATTTCTTATCTTTCTTTGGGTTGATCATTATTGTCATTCGCTTACCCTCCAGCTTAGGCATCATCTCCAATGCACCATAATCAGCTAATTCCTGAGCAAAACGAAGTAATAATACTTCACCTCTGTCTTTGAAGACGATAGTACGACCTCTAAAGAAAACGAATGCTTTCACTTTCGCGCCATCTTTCAAAAACTTCTTAGCATGTTCCAATTTAAAATTGAAATCATGTTCTTCTGTATTCGGACCGAATCGAATCTCCTTTACAGTAACCTTAGATTGCTTAGCCTTAAGCTCTTTTTCTTTTTTCTTCTGGTTGTAAAGGAATTTTTTGTAATCCATTATCTTACATACCGGAGGATCAGCTTTAGGTGAGATTTCAACAAGGTCTAGTCCCTCATCTTCTGCAATCTTTAAAGCTTCTCTGGTATCCATAATTGCAGGCTCGCGACCTTCACCCACTAGGCGAATACGAGGCACGCGAATCCTTTCATTAATTCTGTTTGGATCTTCTTTTCTTCTTGGTTTAAACTTTTTTCTCGGTCTTCTCATTTATACATTTTATGAGTTAAATAATTCCTTTAGTTATTTAACTCTTCTTCAACTAATTTGTTTACAATTTCAGCGAAGCTTTCAAGCTTCATTGCTCCCAAATCTCCTTCGCCACGCTGGCGAACAGCGACTTGTTCGCTTTCATATTCTTTCTCCCCGACGATCAACATGAATGGAATTTTACCTAATTCGGCCTCACGAATTTTCTTTCCAATCTTCTCGTTTCGATCGTCAACGAATCCGCGAATATCGTAATTATTTAAGACTTTTGAAACTTTTTCAGCGTATTCATTGAACTTTTCACTGATCGGTAAAATAGCGTATTGCTCTGAGGATAACCATAATGGGAAGTCACCGGCACAATGTTCAAGTAAAACAGCGACGAAACGTTCCATCGATCCAAACGGTGCCCTGTGAATCATGACCGGACGATGTTTCTGGTTATCGGCTCCAATATACTCTAATTCGAATCGTTCTGGTAAGTTATAATCTACCTGGATCGTACCAAGTTGCCATTCTCTTCCCAATGCATCTTCTACCATAAAGTCGAGTTTAGGTCCGTAAAATGCGGCCTCTCCGTATTCAACTTTTGTTGATAATCCTTTTTCTTCTGCGGCTTCCTGAATCGATTGTTCAGCTTTTTCCCAGTTCTCGTCGCTCCCTATATACTTCGAACGATCTTCTTTGTCACGTAATGAGATTTGAGCAGTAAACTTTTCGAATTTCAATGTTTTGAAGATGTATAGAACGATATCTATAACACTTTTAAACTCGTCCTTAACTTGTTCAGGTGTACAGAAAATGTGTGCATCATCTTGAGTAAATCCTCGAACACGTGTTAATCCATGAAGCTCTCCACTTTGCTCGTATCGATACACTGTTCCAAATTCAGCATATCTAACTGGTAATTCACGATAGGAGTGAGGTTTCGCTTGATAAACTTCACAGTGATGCGGACAGTTCATTGGTTTTAACAAGAATTCCTCATTTTCATCTGGCGTGTTTATAGGCTGAAATGAATCTTCACCATATTTTGCGTAGTGACCAGATGTAACGTAAAGTTCTTTATTTCCAATGTGAGGAGTGATCACTTGATCGTATCCTGCATCTTTTTGAACTTTTTTCAAGAAGTTTTCTAGTCGCTCACGAAGTGCAGCTCCTTTTGGTAACCATAAAGGTAAACCTTGTCCAACTTTCTGAGAAAAAGTGAAGAGTTCCAATTCTTTACCTAATTTTCTATGATCTCTTTGGCGTGCTAGTTCTAGCATTTCAAGATACTCCGTCAACTCACTTTTCTTAGGGAATGTAATACCATAAATTCGGGTAAGTTGTTTATTGTTTTCATCACCCCTCCAGTAAGCTCCAGCGATTGATGTTAATTTGATCGCTTTTATATATCCAGTATGAGGAATATGTGGACCTCTACAAAGATCAGTAAATTCACCTTGTGTGTAGAACGTGATCTCTCCGTCCTCCAAATTCTCCAATAATTCTAGCTTGTATGGATCTTCCTTCTCTTTGTAGTAAGCAATGGCCTCATCTTTAGCCATTTCTTTCCTGATATACTCATTCTTTTGTTTGGCTAGCTCCTTCATTTTCTGTTCTACCTTCTCGAGATCTTTCTCAGTAAAAGTGTAGTCCATGAAGTCAACATCATAGTAAAAACCATGTTTTATTGGAGGTCCAATTGCTAACTTAATTCCAGGGAAATAAAACTCAAGTGCTTCAGCCATTAGGTGAGCAGAGGAATGCCACATCGTCGATTTACCATCCTTATCCTTCCAGGTAAGTAATTTCAAGGTGCTGTCCTCTTCAATTGGGCGCATGCTATCAATGACTTCTCCATTGACCTCTGCAGCGAGTACATTGCGGGCCAGACCTTCGCTAATACTTTTAGCGACATCCATGGCCGTTGTTCCTTTTTCGACTTCTTTGACTGTTCCGTCAGGTAGCGTTATATTAACCATCATAATTAATTCCCGAATTTTCGAGCAAAAATACGAGAATGATTTGAAAATAGACCTCGGTCAGCTTCAAATAATCAATGAATTAATATCCAAGAACTAAAACAACCGCACCACGTTCAGTTCTACTTTTCTTGATTTCGTAGTCAATGAAAACACTTCTCAGTGATTCTGGAGATTCTCCATATACAGTTATTCTCTTTCGAAGTTCATTAAGATCGATAACGGCTTCATTACCACTGATGTTCTTGATTTCATACAACAAAATTCTATTATTGCTTTCCATTGGTTTGTCAAAGAACTGGACAGTAACTTTATCGTCCGCCGCTGCTCCACTCAAGAAAAATACATAGTTCTCTCTAAGAAAAACTGGGATCTGTAAACCTTTGTAATAGGTTTTATCACGATATTTGAAGTAAGTTACTTTACTTCCATCGTAACTCAACGTATCAAGTTGATCGCGAAGCGATTGTTTGGCAGTTTGAACTGTTTGAACAAAATCATCTTGTCCTACCGAAACAAAACCAATTGATAATGAAACGAATATGAGTAAGATCTTCATATTACGATGTTATTAGCGTTCTTAATTCCTCGAATTCTTTTTGTAGAGTCGTTAGATCCTCCATGGTTAATTCAGGAAGTCCCTTTGCATTCTTTACACTGTCAAAAGAATCATAAGTATCTCTGATCGAATTGATCTTTTGTAATACCTCGTCAAGATCCTGCTCTCTTTTTTTGTAAGCTTCAATTCCTTCTGCAGCATTTTTTGCCAGGCTCATGTGATCAGCAACAGATGCGCCAAGTTCCTTGAGTATGTCTGGAGAGATATCTCTAGTAGCTAAATACATTCCCTCTGTCCATGCTCCTGCAAATTGGATCGCAGCTAACATTCTCATGTCATTAGTAACTAAATAATCCTGTGATCTCTCATGTACATCGATCAAAAGATCTTGCATTACATTTCGATCTGCAATGTGCTTCTCGATGCTATCAGCTAATGCTTCTTCTTCAAAAATACTTCCCATTCCAATCTTATCAGCCATTTGTTTAACGGCATTGAAATAGTTCATCGACTGTTGAGGTTGGTCATGAATTATGGAGTAAACCAAATCAGTACTGTAAACCCCAAAATTCAATAGTTTTTTGCCTTCTGTATTGTATTTCTCTACATTTTCTGGGTTATTCATGTGGGTAACGTCATAAACCAAATTTACATTCTCAAAAGAAGAAACAAGCGCAAATGGCTGAGGAAGCATGAATTCATACTCTTCTGAGGTAAATACATCAGTCGTATCAACCTCGATCTTTGCTTTTTTAACGATCTCTGAATTGTCTTTTGTGTTTTCCTGATTCTCCTCTGATGAACAGCTAAAAAGTGATGCTACTCCAATAAGTGAAATAGGTAAAATGAATTTGGTTTTCATAAGTGTATTTTTTGTTGAGTCAAAAGTAATAAAAACTTCTGGAAAATGATTAGCTCGTTGTTTTTGAGTTGATTAAGTCTTTCTACGTGATTTTTAATTAAATTTACCCGTAGCATGCTATTGGTCAACCATATCTTTAAGTTATTGATTGCCTTTATCACGGGAATTTTGTTTGCCTGGTCTTTTGATGTGCATTGGGTGATCTACTTCACGGTATGGTCAACAATTCTTGTTTCACTATTAGTTACCATTCATTTTGGTCGAAAAGTTATTCATTTTCGAAAGACTATTGCTATACAACTTTTATTAGTCTTTCTATTATCAGGAGCTTTTAGCTACCAATATAGTTTGCCAAAATCTCAGCGAAAACACTTTACCAAATATTATTTAAAGAATGATGTTTTGCAGGTTAAAGTCCTTGAAGCTGAAAGGGATACATCAGGATATAGAAAAATGATCTTCGAAGTGAAAGCTGTTGGGAATGAACATAATAGTAAATCATGTTTGGGAAAGATACTTGGTTATGTTGATAGTCCGAATAATGTAGGTGTAGGAGATATTCTATTCATACAGCCTCGCGTTCAAAAGATTCAAAATACAGGGAATCCAGGAGCATTTGATGCAGAGAAATTTTGGGGGTCAAAAGGTATACGCTATATGTGTTTTGTGCAAGATGGTAAATTAAAAAAGATAAGAGAAGGAAGCTTTACTGATCGTTTTTGGATAAAAGCTCGAGAGGCTTTGAGATCGGTTGTTGACGAACATTTGTCCTCAGAAAATAGGTCCGTTGCAAATGCTTTAGTTCTTGGCGATAAATCAGATCTCAGTAATAATCAAAAAGAAAACTTCACCGAAGCTGGAGCTATGCACGTATTAGCAGTATCAGGTATGCACGTTGGTATTTTGCTTGGTTTCTTACAATGGATCTTTTATCGAATATCCTTTTTAAGGAAGAGAGGGTTGTTTATTATCTCAGCCCTTGTCGTTGTTTGGTGTTTTGCTTTTCTCACAGGGCTTTCATCCTCTGTTTTTCGAGCGACAATAATGTTCTCAGTTCTTGCCATAGGTCAATTGAGGGGATATTCATTCTTTAGTTTAAATGCATTATTTGTTTCGGCAATTATCATTCTTTTTATTGATCCTCTATCATTGTTTAATATTGGATTTCAGTTGAGCTTTCTCGCTATGCTTGGTATTTCTTTCTTTTTCAACCCTATAAAAAATCTTATAAATAGTAAATATAAGATCTTGAATTTCTTTTGGGACGGAACAGCCTTAGGAATTGCGGCACAGATCGGTACGATACCAATTAGTCTGTATTATTTCCATCAATTTCCGAATTATTTTATCCTTACGAACTTGGGATTGATCATTTTAGCTGCATGTGCATTAATTGCTTTGATCATTCTTTTTATGGTGTTTTGGATTCCTTGGTTGTCAGATGTAATTGGTACTATAGTAGATATTGTATTTACAGTGCTAAATGGATTTATTGAATGGATTAATTCTTTGCCTGCTACAATTAGTAAAGGTTTTGATCCTTCACTTTGGTGGGTGATCACGGTGTATGTTTTGGTTATTTCAACCTTGATCTTCTGGCGTAGACAAAAACTACGATTGTTTTATGGTGGTGTAAGTGCTCTTATGCTTATGGGATTTTGGCTCATTTCCCAAAGGGAACTCAATTATTATAGAGAAGAGTTGATCTTTCTAAACATGCAATCTCCAACACTAATGATCAAAGAGAAGGGACATGCAATCATTATTTTTCAAAAAGAGAAATCGACTAAGGAAGATTTACAATTCATTGCCAACGGAGCAGAAAAGGAAACGGGGGTTCAAGTTGAATGTTTACCGATAAATTCACATCATGTTTACTCCAGTGGTGAAAAAATAAAGGTTAGATCTCTCGATAGTAAATTCTTGATAGATTATCACGGTCAACAGATTGTTTTTACGAATTCTCTAAACAGGTCAAATCAAGAAGATAGTTTTATTGTAGGTAATCAAATTTCAGAAGGACCTGATATTAACCTGACAACAAAGGGTGGATCAGTGTCAGTAGTTCCTAACGATAAACGATTTTAGCGTTCTCACTATCACCAATATTTCCAACGATCTTTGACTTGATAACTTCATAATTATCGTTGAGTATTATTTTGTGTTGAACATAGTTTAAAACACCGGAATCCAGGCGAATATTAGCCCAAAATGATATTACGTAATTGGTGACTTTAGGATGGAAATCTTGATTATTGTCTTCAGCCTCTTTTCGTCTTTTCTTCAGGTCTTCCATGGTATCTGTGAATTCCTGTTCAGTACCCTGGTACTTACCCATGGTATATTCTTTACGCAGTTCGCTAATTCTTCGATCTATGCTTTTTACACGCATTGATGCGATTAGGTATTCGTCAGTATAGTTTGCTCTGTATTTTTCAAATCGAGGCTCGTTATACTCTTTGAAAGTAGAGTCTGCCCATTTAATTACAGAGCGCTCAACCTTTACCTGATCACTATCTCTTGGAGCGATCTTGGCTTTGATCTGTGCAGAAACTGAAAATATCGGTATAACTAGTAGTAGCGTCAAAAAGAGTTTCATAATTCTATTCTTTCATAGTTGTTGTTTCTTCATGGATAAGAGTAGGAGAGTACCTAAAAATACTTTTTTTCTTGATCTTATTAGCATTATCCTCCCACCTAATTGTGTATTCGTATCCAAATATTTGATTATCATTGTCTTTCAAAGCAATTAAAGTACCAAACTCATTGATCGTAATATTTCCGCCCAAAGACTTAAGGTTTTCAATGGATTTATATTTTATCAGTTCTCTATAATCCACCGAGTTTATTTTTTGAGCTAGTTCCATCGTTTCGAGTGTATGGATCATAAATGAATCAATTTTATCACTACCGTCAAGTTGTTGTTCAATTCGTTTATAATATCTGATAAAATCTCTTTCATCTGAAGAGATATACATATCTCGATTAGTAATGAAATGATATTCAAATAAATAGTTGGCGTGCATTTTCTTGTACTTCTCCGGGATCGTGTAATCGTAAAGTTTGTCTTCTGATAAAAGTGAGTCTTTATGATTGAATGTGAAGAAAGTATGCGACACTATGAGACTATCATTTTTATCTACCTGATAAATATGCTCGATCTCATATTTTACTTTATCGATCTCATTCTGAGCTTCAGCCCGATAGGCTGGAATTTTTTCTTCAACTCCTGAGTTTTTGAGTCCGCGTATATCATTTCTTTCGATATAATCGTCTTTTAGAGCGTATAAAGAATCTAGTTGCTGGAAGGATTCCGGTTTATAGATGGTTAATGGTCCAAATGCAAGAGATTGATAAGCCGTGGATCCATGTCGTTTGGATAGTATTTCCTCAATGTTCTTCTTTCTTTCATTCTGTTGATCTTCCAAGCGCTTTACAGGTTCATAAGTATTGACGCAACCTGAAAGTGAAATCAGAAAGATTACAAGAAGGACAGAGGGTTTCCTAAAATGACTTTCGGAATATAGATTCAATTTAAGCATCATGCTAGAAATATAGCAAAAATCATGCTTGAATTGTTCTAACTGAAATAGCCTTACTTATTTAACATTACTGGCATAACTAACATAAGGATATCCTCATCCTCATTACTGTTGGTTGCCGGAACGATCAAACCTGCTCGATTTGGCTGACTCATCATGATCTTGATCTCTTCCGAGGCTATGTTATTGAGCATTTCAAGGATAAATCTTGAGTTAAACCCAATCTCCATGTCTTCACCCTCATAGCTACATGTGAGTCGTTCGTTCGCTTCGTTTGAGAAGTCAAGATCTTCTGCAGAGATAGATAGCTCTGAACCTGTGATCTTTAACTGAACCTGATGAGTAGTTTTATTTGCAAAAATGGAAACACGCTTAATAGAGCTTAGAAGTGATTCTCTATCAACAGTAAGTACATTCGGATTTTCTTTTGGAATTACCGCTTCATAATTTGGATACTTTCCATCGATCAAACGACAAGTTAATGTAGTTTCATTGAATGTAAATACAGCATTAGACTCATTGTACTCGATCTTCACATCTTCTTCTCCTAAATTATTTTTAAGCATATTCAATGCTTTCTTAGGTAATATGAAAGATGAGTTTCCAGATGCCTTGGAATCTGTGCGTGTGTATCGCACTAATTTGTGAGCATCTGTTGCAACAAATGTCATGCTATCTGCTGATAATTGACAAAATACTCCGCTCATTACAGGTCGCAGATCATCAGTTCCTGTAGCAAATAAAGTTTTGTTGATAGCTTCAGCAATTATATCACCAGCAACAGTTGTATTATCTGTATCTTTTAAGTCTGGAGCTTTTGGGAAATCATCACCGTTGTATCCAACCATTTTCGATTTACCATTAGTGTAAGAGATCTCAATACTGAAATTTTCTAAATTCACAGTGAAAGTGAGTGGTTGATCAGGTAAATTTTTAAGTATATCTAGCAATAATTTTGCAGGCATACATACTTTGCCTGTGTCTTTGGCTTCTACCTCAAATGTCGTTCTCATAGTTGTTTCGAGATCAGAGGCTGAAACAGTAAGTGAACCATCTGCAATTTCGAATAGGAAGTTATCCAAAATTGGAAGTGTATTGCTTGTGGTTAACACTCCGCTTATCGTTTGGAGATGTTTCAATAAACTTGAGCTAGAAACTACGAAATTCATTTTTCTTCGACTTAAAAATTATAAAGAGCAAATATAATTTTTTGCCGTAAAAAAAGAAGTTGAGTTTTTAATTAGTTGTTAACAAAAACAGTCTGACCTTGGATTAATGGTCCAACCGTGTAATATTGCATCCTTACGACCTCTCCATCCTGCTTGACAGCCCATAGATAATCTGGATCCCAGGCAACTGTATCGACATCTGCATAATCAGGGTCTGGTCTGCGATACATGTCAAGAGAATAAGATTTTGTTCTACCCTTTATGTCTAATTCGTAGTGTGGCTTCATTGCTTTTATACTGTCAATATCTTTTTCTGATAACGTATAATTCGGTTGATTAAAATGGATGTTTTCAAATCCATTCAAATAAAACAAAAGGTTATCCTGATTGATGTTTTCAATTTCTTTCCCATTGGAAGTAACATTGTAATTACCTTCATTTATGTCTATTTGAAAACTTTCTTCAGGTACAACACGATTGGTTACTTTTATCTGATCCAGATCCGTTCTTTTAAATGAGAATAATTGAGTACATGAAAATCTTCTTGCATCTGCGAAGAATCGTGGCTCAAGAATTCCATAGAATCCCTTCATACCCATGATCACTGGATTGTCACTTTTTAGTTCAGGTGTTTCTAATAACATGTGCGTCCCCATATGGTCCTGAGTTGAATGCCCAACATACCATGTTTTGACCCAATCACCATCTTTGTAGATCTTTACTTTTTTATGTTTGGCCATCATCATGTTCTTCATGTTTTGCATAGCCGCTTCAGGAACATATCCTTTCAAAGTGATCTTCACCATTGTTTCAAGCATCATTTTCACGATGTCCTGTTGCACACAATTACCTTCCTGATCTTCCCATTTTCCACTCTCATTCCTAACGAGAGTCATAGACATGTCCTTGTAGGTGTCATATATCTCTATACGATCGACGTTAGCAGTATCCTTTACTGCAAATGCGATAAGGCTAGTGTCAGTTGCTTGTGCTCCTTTTGAAAGATTAAGCGTAAGGATCGTTAAACCAACTATCGCTGCAATACCGATTATAAGAATGATTATTTTTTTCATACTATTTTCTCTTTGCATATTTAGTGCGACGAGTAAAGATCACTATGATCGCAAGTAGAGCTATAAACAAGAAAGGAACAAGTATGTTGATGAATTTGTAAAATCCGCCGTGTTTCTCGATCTTCAACTTGTCGGTTGGATGAAGGTCTATTGTTCTACTTCTAATGGCGAGAAGTGTACTTTCTCCAAGCATATAATCTACACAGTTTTCGAAGAATTCGAAATTACCCATTCTTCTACCATCAAATAACTCATCGATCTCTTTACCTCGAGGTAATCTTGGTATATACTTATATCTATTTTCCTCTGGTACTGCTACAGAATCGAAATACGTGTTTTTAAAGAACGTACCATTACCAATAACCATTAGTTTACCAGGTTTCTCCGATTCACTGATGAATCGAGCGTCTGGGTTGTCAGCGTACGCAGATACGATCCTGTTTTTAAACGCAGACTCGAATTTTCCTTCTATGATCCCTCCAAGCATTAATTTATTTCGCTCATCTTCAGGATTATCTACAAAGATCGGGTTTTCACCAAAAGCGCTTTCCATGGCAACTGAGAGCAATGGAGCATTTCCAAAAGATTTTGAATTCGAACTAGAAGTTAGGATGACTGACGGTTTTGTTTTATTCTTTGTTTTCACAAACTGCATACTAGAAACGTAAGGTAATTTCACAGGATCAACCATACTGGAAATTGGATGGCTTGTACCTTGTGCTCTAACATAAAAATACCAGTTCACATAACCTTTTGGGATTCCCGGCATCACATAAGGCGAATAATTTGCATCAACAACCAGATCTTCATTCAACTTAATCCCGTAGTCGTAAATGAGGTCAGTTAGTTCTGTTCTTTTTCTAGCGCTATGAACTTTACCAGTTCTACGAATTGTATCATTGTCGATTGATAGAGGATTATGAAAGACCATAATGTTTCCTCCGCTCATAAGGTATTGATCAATGATAAACTTGTCTTTATCGCTGAATTTCTCCTTGGGGTCTGCAATGATAATTCCGTCATACTTATCAAGAGCGTGTATAGCTCCATTGATCTTTATGTCTTCAATGATATATGCATCTTCTATATTTCTTCTAGCTCCTTGCGTGTAAGGGACTCCCAACTCTCCATGCCCGTGAATAAATGCCAGCTTCTTCTTTTCTTTACGCGTCGCTTTCGCGAGAACTTGCATGAATTTATATTCCAGATCATTGATGCCTCGTTGAATTCTATCCTCAAGTCTTTGATCAAGTCTATATTGGCCGCCTTCTAAAAAACGAATATATTCAACTGTCTCTCCTAAGTATTCGACTACTGCTCCAGGAAAGATCTCAACAATATTTGCAGAACCCTGACTCCGGTATGTAATATCAACAGGACGAATACCTCTTCCTTTATCGTACAATTGTTCTTTTAGAGCCTCTTGATCCTCAACAGAACCCTCATTTGGGTTTATGAATTCATATTCTATTCTGTCACCAGCGTAATATTTGAATTCGTCTAATTTATTTCTAACTGCCGTTTGTAATCGTTCAACTTCAGCAGGAAATTCTCCGTCCAGGTAAATTTTGAATAAGATCTTTTCAGTTAAAGTTGTATCCGATGATAAAAAGTTAACTGTTGAAGGCGTTAGTGAATAACGCTGGTCTTTTGTAAAGTCTACCCGAAAATCCACAAATGAAACTACGATATTCAAAAGAATCACAATGGCTAATGCGATAAGCGTAAGCAAAGAATAGTACGCCTTATTTGATATGTTTTTAAGTGTTTTATCCTTCATCTTTATTTACGTAAAGCAGTTAAAACATTGTGAGAAGCAAAAAGGAAGAAGAGGATCAGACTCAGGAAATAAAAAACGTCACTGAAGATCAAAACTCCTTTCTTGATCGATTCATAATGATAGTCGATACTTGCGTACTGTAGAATATTATCAAAACCTGCAAAAGTAGCGTATGAACCGAGTAATGATAACCCCGTGTAGATGAACCAGCACATGAACATCGCTGCAATAAATGCTACGATCTGGTTACTTGTAATAGAGCTGGAAAAGATACCTATGGCCACGAACGTTGCTCCCAAAAGCACTAAGCCTAGATATGAAGTGATCGCTGCGCCGTCATCAAGAACACCTACTGGATCTCCCAGATAGTGCATCGAAATGTAAAAAACAAGGGTAGGAAGTAGAGCGATAATTACCAATGTTACTCCAGCTAAATATTTTGCAACTAAAATTTTTATATCCGATAACGGACGAGTATATAGCAGTTCGATGGTACCCGACTTCCTCTCATCTGCAAAGGATCTCATCGTTATAGCCGGGATCAATATCAATAAGATCAGAGGTGTTAAGTTAAAGAATGGAATCAGGTCAGCAACACCTCCCTCAAGCAGATTGTAATAATCAGAAATGATCCACAAGAATAACCAGCAAGTCACGATAAAAATGAGCATGAAGATGTACCCAATTATCGAACTAAGAAAGCTTCTAATTTCTTTAAGAAAGAGTGCTCGCATTATGATTTAATTTAACCCAAAAATAATGCTATTCTGTAACTGATCGATCTGTGAATGTTAAAGTTTATCAAAATGTATTTGTTAACGAGTGAAGTGTTAATTCGTGCCTCGCTATTTTAGACTAAAACCATCAAATTCTGAATCAACAGACCAGGCCTCAGCTTTATCATCAAACCATAATTTAACTTTGGGCCATATCCCCCCAAATAATTCAGATCTTCGATAATTGTCAAGGTCCGAGTTGTTCTCCCATTGACTGTACGTGAAGAATACGTTTTTCTTGTCTTGATCTCTCAATAACTTCATTCCTAAACAACCTGGAA
>CEQS01163083.1_pt1 | contig 66932 bp, 60 predicted proteins | sample 530981 | NCBI WGS metagenome assembly CEQS01 (sample SAMEA2621176, study PRJEB7988) | marine metagenome | biome: marine biome (ENVO:00000447); feature: mesopelagic zone (ENVO:00000213); material: "saline water (ENVO:00002010), including plankton (ENVO:xxxxxxxx)" | depth 800 m
GAAAGGGCAGAATCTTGATTTTATGCATGGATTGAAGTTAATTCCTCCTTATATGTTTATAGTTTCGGAATTAGTAGATGAGCTATACCTAACTCCCTCCGTTTGTTTAATCATAGTAAAGGCTTAATTAAACATTCTGTTGTTTTTGCGTGTTAAAAGTATATATCAAAATAGTCAATGACATGAAAAAACATTTAGTAGTAGGAGGATCTGGAGGAATTGGAAAAGCGATCATCAAACAACTTCCAAATGAAGATGAAATCATTAATATTTCTAGACGAGAACCTGAAATAGATCGAAAGATCACTCATTACGGTATGGATGTTTTAAATGACGACCTCCCAGAAATAGAAGGCATTAACTCAATTATATACTGTCCAGGCTCTATAAATCTAAAACCGATAAACAGTTTAAAGCTAGAAGATTTCCAGAATGACTTTAACATTAATGTTCTCGGTGCAGTAAGAGTAATTAAAGCATATCACAGAGATCTAAAACGAAATGATGGATCTATTGTGATGTTCAGCACAGTTGCTTCAAAAATGGGTATGTCATTCCACAGTTCGGTAGCTGCAGCGAAATCTGGTGTCGAAGGTCTAGCGAAATCATTGGCTGCTGAATTAGCTCCAAAAGTTCGTGTGAATGTTGTTGCACCTACAGTAACAGACACACCACTTGCAGAACACTTATTGCGCAATGAAAAATCTCAAGAATCAACAAAAGATCGTCACCCACTAAAGAGATACTTACAGCCAAATGAAATCGCTTCTATGGCTACCTATCTCGTAAGTGATCAAGCCAAAGGAATGACAGGACAGATCATTGGGATTGATGCAGGGATTGGAAGTGTAAGAAGTTAGGTGTTTGGAGCTTCATCACTGATAATCTTCCTCTTTAATGCGCTTCATTATAGTACACTCCGCTATATTTATCATTTCACAGAGAACGTAGAGACATATTGGTATATTGAGATCACTGAGCATGAGTTGCGTAAATATGATGTTAACAATTCTCAGTGTAAGGATTGTGACATTCATCACGCCCTGCATGCTCTGTGCCCTCACTCTCCAGCCTAAAAAACTCCGAGTACTCAGTGTAACAAAATTATGAGAGCGACACTTTTTAGATCTTTAGGTTCAATAATTCTTATGCTAGAGTTGGTAGGAAAGCACTAATGATAGAGAAGTGAAATACTGACCTTGATTGAGCATATTTTGATGCCAAGTTCCCAATACAAAAAGAGCTGGTGGAAATGCCTGATCCACTTTATGATCACGTACTGAAACAATCGAATTTTGATAAAGTAATCTTAGACTAAGACGATCCCTTAGTTCATATCCAATATTGAACTCAGCTCCTAATTCGATAGGATCAAATATTCTTGGGTCATCTATTTCTCCGAATTGCGTCCTTTCACGTTGATTGATCTTAACACCGAGTACTGGTCCCGCACATATCGAAAACTGATCGATTGAAAAATTGATGAGTAAAGGTGCTTCGATGTAGTTGACTCTCAAACGATAAGTATTCACATTGTTGTTCGATTTATATATTCTTGAGCCCTTTTGATTAAAACGTAAACCGAATATCATACTCCAGCTATCGTTCAAGTTATAAGAAACTTCTCCTCCAGCCATCGCGCCAAATTGCACAAATCCATACGCACCGTCACCACTGATCTGACTTGAAGTTAAACCACCTACAACACGAGCTTCAAACCGCTGTGCCGAGGCAGTAAAAATTGTAATAAAAAAAATTAATCCAAGAGAAAATTTCTTCATCTAATATTGCTTTGAGATCGCAAGTTCAAAGATCGTTTAATTAGATCTTAATGCAAATAAAATACTATAAAATGGGTTTCTCTCTTTATTGTCGTACATTTGCAGCCAATTTTAATAGATAGTATGACCTTTAACGATTTAGGGCTGAGAAGCCAGGTGGTCAGCGCTGTAACAGACATGGGGTTTGAGCAGCCAACACCAATCCAGGAGCAAGCTATCCCACATTTATTGAAATCACAGAGTGACTTCGTGGGACTTGCACAGACTGGAACAGGGAAAACAGCAGCTTTTGGACTACCATTAGTGCACAGAATTACGTCTAGCCAACGATTTCCAAAAGGCTTAATTATTTGTCCCACTCGTGAACTTTGTTTACAAATTGCAAATGATTTAAAAGATTATTCGAAACACGAAAAATCAGTAACCATAGAGGCAGTTTACGGAGGAACTGACATTCGCACACAGATGAGAAACATCAAAAAAGGTGTAGCGATCGTTGTAGCAACTCCAGGTAGACTCGTAGACCTCATCAACCGAAAAGCGGTAAATCTTAGTGAAGTAGAGTGTGTTGTGCTTGATGAAGCAGACGAAATGTTAAATATGGGTTTCAAAGAAGACCTTGATTACATTTTAGATGCTACACCAGACACAAAAAGTACATGGCTATTCTCGGCAACAATGCCTAAAGAAGTAGCACGTATCGCTAAAACATATATGACTGATCCACTTGAAGTGAGTATCGGAAATAAGAATGAGGCGAATGAAAACATCGACCACATTTATTTTGCGGTAAAAGAACGTGACCGCTATGCAGGTTTAAAGCGATTAATTGACTTTAACCCGAACATCTTTGGACTTGTTTTTTGTAGAACAAGAAGAGAAACTCAACAAGTTGCTGAGAAGCTTGGTAAAGATGGGTATAGTGCTGATGCGCTGCATGGTGACATGTCACAAGCACAACGTGACCGTGTAATGCAGCTTTTCAGAAATAGAAGCATACAATTGTTGGTAGCTACTGATGTTGCCGCACGAGGAATTGATGTTGACGATATTACTCACGTGATCAATTACAATCTTCCGGATGAAGTAGAGAACTACACGCACCGAAGTGGAAGGACAGCACGAGCTGGACGAAAAGGTGAATCTTTAGTTTTGATCAATACGAGAGAGAAGTACAAGATCAATCAGATTGAAAAGATCATTAATCAGAAATTTACGTTTGCTGAGATTCCACCTCCTGAAGCTATTTGTGCTATTCAGTTGGAAGCTATGATCGAAAAAGTGAAGGACACTGAGGTTAATGAAAAAGAAATCGAACCATTTATTCCTCACATTTTGGAAGATCTAAAAGATTATTCAAAGGAAGATGTAATCAAAAAGTTTGTTTCTGCGGAGTTCAACCGATTCCTTGAGTATTACAAGAAAGCCGGAGACCTGAACGCTAAGATTAGTGATAAAGATAGCGGAAGAGGAAGAGACAGAGGTCGCTCGAGAGGATCTGATGAAAACAAGCAACGTTTCTTTGTTTCTCTTGGTGAAAAAGATGGATTAAATCCTGGTGGATTGCTTCGTGTTATCTGTGACGCAACTGGACTGAAATCAAACACAATAGGTAGAATTGATATCATGCCGGCATTTTCTTTCTTTGATGCCGATAAAGGCGATACGGATAAGATCCTGGCTCAGGTTAATGGAGCGGAGTTCGAAGGTAAGAAGATGAATATCGAAAAAACAGCGAGTAAAAGCTCGAAAGGAAAACGAGGAACTGGTCATGGAAAACGTCAAGGTCGTGGACTAGGTGGTCGTCGAGGTGGCGGTAGAAATCGAAGAAGATAAAATTTAGACAATAAAATGGAAATTAGGAATATTGCAATTATTGCACACGTTGACCACGGAAAAACTACTTTGGTTGACAGAATGATTGAAGCGGGTGATTCATATACGGATCGTGACCGTGAGAATGCTGGAGAATTAATGATGGACAACAACGATCTTGAGAGAGAACGTGGAATTACCATCGTTTCTAAGAATGTTTCTGTAACGTATAAAGACAAAAAGATCAACATCATTGACACACCAGGTCACGCCGATTTTGGTGGTGAAGTTGAACGTGTTTTGAATATGGCGGATGGCGTTTGTTTGTTAGTTGATGCCTTCGAAGGACCGATGCCTCAGACTAGATTCGTTCTTCAAAAAGCTTTACAGATGGGATTAAAACCGCTTGTTGTGATCAACAAAGTGGATAAGCCGAACTGTACTCCAGATGAAGTACACGAAAAGGTTTTTGATCTGATGTTCGAATTGGATGCCAATGAAGAGCAACTGGAATTTGAAACGATCTATGGTTCTGCAAAGAACGGATGGATGTCTGAAGACTGGAAAAACGAAACGGACTCCATCGAACCATTACTAGCGAAAATTCTTGAATACTTTCCACCGGCTGTTATACCTGAAGGAAACACTCAAATGCTGATCACATCGTTGGATTACTCTTCATTTGTAGGAAGAATTGCGATTGGAAGATTACAACGTGGCACGCTAAAACCAAACATGCCGATAATTCTGAGTAAAGGAGATGGTAAACAGGAAAAGCACCGTGTAAAAGAAGTTTTCGTTTATGAGGGAACGAACCGAATTAAAGTAGATGAAGTTCAGGCAGGAGATATTTGTGCTGTGACTGGATTAGAAGGTTTTGAGATCGGTGATTCGATCTGTGATGCTGAAAATCCAGAGCCATTAGATACCATTGCGATAGATGAGCCAACAATGAGCATGTTGTTTTCGATCAACGACTCTCCTTTCTTTGGTAAAGAAGGAAAATTTGTGACTTCACGTCAGATCGATGAGCGATTGAAAAAAGAGCTTGAAAAAAATCTTGCTCTTCGTGTTGAGCAAACAGACAAGGCTGATAAGTGGATGGTATTCGGAAGAGGAGTTATGCACTTATCTGTATTGATCGAAACAATGCGTCGAGAAGGGTATGAACTTCAGGTTGGTCAACCACAAGTGATCATCAAAGAAATTGATGGGGTAAAATGTGAGCCAGTTGAAGAATTGACGATCGACTTACCTGAGGAACACTCTGGAACAGCTGTTGAATCCGTTACGAAACGTAAGGGAGAAATGAAAAATATGGAAGCCAAAGGAGATCGTATGATCATACAGTTTGAAATCCCATCCAGAGGTATCATCGGTTTAAGGAATTACTTATTGACGGCTACAGCTGGTGAGGCGATCATGAACCACAGATTTATAGAGTTTCAGCCATACAAAGGTGAGATTCCAGGACGAATGAATGGATCTTTGATCTCTATGGAAAAAGGAGCTGCTATTCCTTATTCATTGAATAACTTGCAAGATAGAGGACGATTCTTCGTTGCTCCTGGTGAAGAGATCTATGAAGGACAAGTTATCGGTGAAAACTCACGCCAAGGAGATCTCGTCGTTAATGTAACGAAGACTAAGAAACTAAGTAACATGCGTTCTTCAGGTGCAGATGATAAGGTAAAATTAGCTCCACCGATCAAAATGTCACTAGAGGAGAACCTAGAGTATATTCAAGCGGATGAGTACGTTGAAGTCACTCCAGAATCTTTACGTATACGTAAGATCTTATTGAAAGAAAATGAGCGTAAAAGAGCTGGAAAGTAAGTTTAGAGCTTAGAATTTTGATTATATAATAAGGACTGTTCGAAAGGACGGTCCTTTTTTTTGATATATCCGTAAAAACAAATAAGTGATTTTTATGATTATATTTATTCTGAAAACACCAGTTAAACGTTTGTTTTCGACTCTTTGCACTACTTATGGGAGTATCTGGAATAAAGGCATATCTATTCATTCTGTTTTTTCTGATTGGGAACATCAGTTTTTCGTTTGAAGAAAGCATTTTTCTCAACGCCAGATTTTACGTCGATTCTTCAAATAATCTATCAATAAATGAAGTATCAAGTAATGCTGAGTTCAAGATCTTCACTTCGGAAATTCAAGAACAATCATTTACAAACTATACGTATTGGGCTCGAATTAATGTTTCGGACTTACCAAACGAACAACTTTATCTCATTTCTAAGAATGTATTCATTGACAAGGTCGATCTTTATTATCAGGAGAAGAATAAATGGAAATCTAAAAAAGCTGGTCTTCTAAGGCTAAATGATAGTAAGTACGACTTTTCTTCTATATCAGTTCGGTTTCCAGAAGATTTGGATGGTGACTTTATTTATGTTTCGTTTCAGTCTGATTGTATTTCTAAACTGGATGTTTGGCTAATTGATGAATTGACACTAACCACCTCCAATTCATTTAAGATTACATTTTATGCCGTTGTACTATCACTTATTGTGATCTCCCTTGTCGCGATCTTATTCTTATACATCTTTAGTCGCAACAAACTACTGCTCCACTTTGCGTTTTATAGTATTGCTTCTATTGGGATGATCCTTTTTACCAATGGCTATTTATATCAATATGGTCCAATGGGATTCCTCTCATTTTATAAGTGGTCATTTGTCTATTTCGTGGATATTTACTGGGGCGTCGCTATACTGCTGAGTTATTACTTACTGAAGATCAACAAACAAAAAAACACCCTCAAAAAGATCTATCATTTTGCATTTGGTTTCGTTGGAATCATGCTACTATCGCCTCTTTTTTTGCCTCGTCAGCTCGCTGCACAGATTCATTTCGTAATTCCAACATTATTCATCTTTTTTAACGTTGTTACAGGGATATACATTTACTTCAAACAAAAGAACAGCACCGCAATATTGTTAGTAGGTGGTTGGTTGATCTATTTTTCTTTTTTAATGACTTGGTCACTTGGGAAGATCGGTGTCCTGCCAACTTCATTCTTTATAGACAATTGCCCAGTATTCGGCCTAACCTTTGAATTTATATTATTCGGATTTCTAGCTGCGAGACAATATACATTGCAACATAAAGAACGTTCGCTAATGCAAACTCGACTGCTCAATTTGGACAAATTTAAATCTGAGATCCAAGAAGAATATGGTGAGATATACAATTCTTTATCAAATCGAGAGCAAGAAGTATTACGACTTATTGCATCTGGTCAACTGGACAAAGAAATTGCAGATGAACTTCAGATCTCAGTAGCCTCCGTTAGAACTTATTTAAAGCGAATATATTCTAAATTGAATGTTGCCAATAGAACCGAAGCTTCACTTATTTATAACAAAGTAATTCTAACACAATCCATATAGACAGTTGTAACTTATTGATTTTCAATTGTCATCATAATTAATGACAACAGTTTATGATCATTTTTTGCTGAATTAAGGATAGACTCACTTTATATTCGAGCCATCAATTAATACTAATTCTAAAAAATTTGATCTATGAAAAATTTAAACAAAGTATCGTTCTTATTAGTCGCTTTATTAATTCTGACGACTAGTTATGCTCAACAACCAGATTTTCCATCAGTTGATGAAGCTTTTGCAAAAGTTAATGGAAACTCAAAAGTACTTGAACGTTTAAAGAGTACTTATAAAATCATCGATCCATCTACCTGTAAGATCGAGAAAAAAATGTATTTCGGTGGAAATGATCTACAACCAAGCTCATTTGCTACATATAAAACAGATGAGGCTCATCGGTTAAACTGGAGATGGCCAGATGATCGAGCTTATATTGTTTTTCGTGTTACAACATCGAAAAGTGAGGATGGAACAATCTATGAACTACCACTCGTTGTAGAATATACAAGGTTGAAAAATAAAGTACTCACAAATGAGTGGCATTTTCACTGGTGGAAATTTGACGACCCGTATTCTGTAAAGGGAGGAAAAGAAGATGCTCTTTTTATGAAGCTCTTTGAAAAGAGACTATCGGAGATCGAAGGAAATCTAAGAGACCGAAATAGAAAGATGCCCGATGTAATTGCTGCTATGACCAGAGTTGGGTCTATCTCAAAATCAGAAGTCAAAGATGTTAGACAATTTTACTCGAATATAGACCACGTAGAAAGAACATTCATTATTGAGGGAGACGTAATCTTTTTTGCCGACCATGATGAATCAGTTGCCAAAGAAAATCGAGAAAATGTAAAAGTCTATGTGCAAACTCGTTTCTCAAGGGACAAAGACGCAAATGGTAACACTGGTGACTGGTACTTCAACGAGTTTGTAGGCGGCTGGGGAAATAAAATTATTGATGGATCTGTAACCGAGGATAAGAATATTTATAAGACAGTTGGAACACATGGCTACAATTACATCAAAGAAAAAGGTAAAGAGCAAAAGAAGGTGCCTTACTATTCAAATCGATATGAGGGAAAATTTCAGGCAGACGTTCTTCAAGCCTTCCATGATTTTTATGAACAAAAAGATGGTGCAGATGAGACATTAAAATCATACATAGCTTCAGAAGATGAAGAGATATTTAATAAGTTCGACGCCCTGTTTAGTGAAATTAGAGAAAAGCATGTGCAACTTAGACCTAGTGGATCTGCACATAAAGGAATATTGTTCTCTGTTTCCACTGATGAACCAAATGTTGAAGACATTGAAGCAACCTTTAATCTATTTCTAACTCGTCCCGCTATAAGTACTGACAAGAAACTGAAATCAATATACAAAACTGCAGGTATGAATAAGTCTATATTGAAGAAAGGAGGGGGATTCAGTAAAAACGAATATTATAAATTACAATTCACCTTGATCGATGGAGATTTGAAGATTGCTTCTGCTCCCGTTAGAGATTACACGATCGAGTTTTAGTATTAATTGACCGATCGTAATTAGAAAGCATCCCATATTGGGGTGCTTTTTTTCTTGATTATCTTTATGGTTTGAATAATGGATACATTGAACAGTTCTACTCATCGTCTACGTTTCGAATCATTTAACGAAAATCACAGGACATTTTTAAAGCAATTGTTTTGCTCAAATGAACGTGTTATGTCGACTGCCTTGTCAGGAAAACTACTCGATCAATATGAATTTGAAGTTTTGATAAAAGAAAGGTTTAATCATACTTCTCAAGAACAGTTTGGTTTTTTGACTATTAAAGAAAAAGTATCCGATGAATTAATTGGAGTTACAGGTATTTTCGAATGTGACTATCTTGATCAAAAGGGAATTGAATTTGGATTTATTTTAGACCAAAAATCATGGGGAAAAGGATATGCAACAGAGATTGGTTCTTTTTGGATCGACTATATTCTCAATTATTATCCTGATCATGATATTTTAGCCACGACTAAACCTGATAATCTAGCTTCAAAAAAAGTACTTGAAAAACTCAATCTAATTTTCGTAAAGAATATAAAAATCAACAACAGAGGAATGAGAAGCATTTACCATTACAACGTATAACTATTTTTCGTAGTCGATCAATTCAACCATTACCTCATTTCGTCTATTGATCGGATCATACGGAGCATTATATCCCATGAAGGTAAAGCCTCCAGTATGACTGAGATCCGCTTCTTTCAAGGCTTCTTCTAGTTTCTTTCTATGTTTTTCAATCTTTTCGTCATCAGCATATCCAGAAAAGCGAATCGCCGCCACAACTCTTTCAGGCATTTCCTCAAACTCTATACGTTCATCATTCGGTTTAGGTAGCTCTTCTTTAGCATATTTTGAAGGAACTAAAAAACGCATCGTCATAGTATCTTGCAGATCCATCGTAACAGGAGTTGTCATGGCGATCTTTTCATTTTTCTCATTTCCACCAAATATGTAACCTGCTAAAACATTGAACCCTTTGGAAGAAACAGATTTATAATTACCTGAATCCAATTCCACACTTGTAAAAATGGCTGCTTCATACTTACGCACTTCGAAATCTTCATATTTCTTCAGCACTGTATACTGATATGTTTCATTGTTTTTCACAAATGCAAAGAATAATGTACCTAACAAAGCAAGTACGATCAAGGTTATAATTAAAGTTCTCATAAAGAAAAAACAAATAATAAATCCAAATGGTTCAGACGACTAGTTAGGAACAAGAACCAGCTCTTTTTCTCCATTGTTGAGTTCTAGTACAATGAAAGATTCATAGACACCATGTATTTTAAAAAGACCTGGACGTCTAATAACCTTGCGCTTAGCAAGTGAGTATATTGAGTTACCTTCACGTTTGTAACCATTGAGTAAGACAAGGTCTGTGTTGAGACCAGTTATGTACATATAGGACTTCATAATAAGCTTTTCATCGTCGATTGAAATAAGTTGATGCTTTTGGTCTTTTCTAATTACAAAATAAGGTAACACATTGTATGGATCATTATAAGTGTGCAAGAAATGAATATGATCAATTCCTTTTATGGAAAACAAAGTATCTCTTCGTTGATTAATCACAGTATAAGGCAAGACCCTGTCTCGGTGTACTTTTCGGACAGGTAAGCGGTCAAAAGGAAAATAAGAATTATAGCTCCCGTAACCTGCTCGGTAAAATAATGGTGGTACGATTTCTTTTCCTGTCGAGTTTATAAAACCATATCCTTGTCCATTGATAAAGCATTGTGCTAAACCATCTTTAAAAGGAGTGATATTATGATAAGGTTTTGAAATCACCTCGCCCTTTTTATTTATCAATACAGCGGTTAATCTAGAATTGTTTCGACGATCTTTAGCAGGTGCTGTTCCATCAAAAAAGTGCCCTATTCTTTCATATTTATAATCAATTAGAAAATTACCTAGTGTATCGATCAGTCCCCATTGCTGATCTTTCATAACGGCTGCAACACCATCCGAAAAGTCTTCTCCAAAATGAGCGTTTGTGTGAATTACTTTCTTTCCTGTCGAATCGATGTAGATCGTACCTGATCGATCAAAATTCAGGGCTAAATAACCTTCCGAAAATTCACCCACATTGCCAACCTTGCGAAAAAGAATTCGACCACCATCTTGATCTATAATGTGCCAACTATTAAATCCTTCTCTTACAGCAAACAGCTCATATCCAAGATATCTAATCTTTCTGTATTTAAATGGAATCAAAAGCTCTCCAGACATATTTATAACTCCTAGTTTCTCTGTTAGTGGGTGCTCAACAATTAGATGATTTGATGACGTTCGCTTATAATCACTGAAAAGGTAATCTCCTTTCAGATCCCCTTGGTTAGTAACTAGTCCAAACAAGGCAGACTTATCTTCCAGAATTACACCAATTGAAGTAGTTTCATGGCTTTCTTTATGAATCCACGAGTAGGCACATATATCACCTTTTGAGTCAATATACCTTATCCTATCTTCTTTTTCATTAATAAATAATCGGGGTTGAACTTCCCACTCGTTAAGAAATGGCTCAATTTGAAGAATAGGATTGAGTGGAAACCAATGTTCGTTTCTTTTACCATTAGATATCGATATGAAAACAGGTCTGAGCTCATGAGATTTCGCATATCTATAGCGCTCTTTTAATAATGCAATAGTTCTGTCAGATCGATCATCCCAAAAGCGAACAGTATCAAATTCTTGATTACGTTTCAGTTCGGAACAACAGGGGCAATTAAATTCACAGCAAATATGCCCATGATTGCAATCGTCAATGTATATTTCAGAAGGCTCCTGAGATAATGGTAGAACGATAGTATCCTGAGCAATCAGCTGCGCACTTAAACTAATAAAAAGTATCAATACTCTCATCACAGTAAAAGATACAACTAAACTGAAAAGCGGTTCATTTTTCCACGAAATTCACTTCTTACTAACAATTTAACGCTGGCAGAAGATAAAATTCTATTTTTGCACAAAGCCAATAGAATATGCAACTTTTAGACGGAAAGTCCACTTCCAAAGCGATCAAAGAAGAATTATCTCAAGCTGTCGAACAACGTAAAAAAGATGGAAAGAAGATACCTCATCTCGTTGCTGTTTTAGTTGGAAATGACGGTGGTTCTCTAACCTATGTTGGTTCAAAAGTGAAAACTTGTCAAAAGATCGGCTTTGAAAGTACATTGATCCACAAAGAAGATACGATCTCAGAAAAGGAACTATTGGATTTGGTTAATGAACTTAACAATGATGAGAATGTGGATGGATTCATTGTTCAATTGCCCCTTCCTAAGCACATCGATGAGAAAAAAGTAACGCTTGCCATCGATCCAAAGAAAGATGTTGATGGATTCCACCCAATGAATCTTGGAAATATGGTGCTTGATCTACCTGGTTTTTTGCCAGCAACTCCAGCCGGAATGTTAGAGTTATTCAAGCGCTATGAGATTGAAACTTCAGGGAAACACTGTGTTGTGATCGGTCGTTCGCATATCGTTGGTGCTCCGATGAGTATCATGATGGGAAGAAACAGCTACCCTGGAAATTCAACCGTAACATTAACCCATTCTAGAACGAAGAATCTTAAAGAGATCGTCCTTCAAGCCGACATAATTATTTCTGCTATTGGAAAACCTGGATTTTTAACTGCTGACATGGTTAAGGAAGGTGCTGTGGTCATGGATGTTGGGATAACCCGAATTGAGGACGAAACAAAAAAGAAAGGGTATCGCATCAGCGGTGATGTTGATTTTGAAAATGTAGCACCGAAGTGTTCTTACATTACACCAGTGCCTGGAGGTGTCGGACCTATGACAATAGTCTCATTGATGATGAATACCCTGAAGGCTATGGAACTTAATGGAAAGTAGTTAATTAGTGAGTAGTGACGTCATCTCATAGATGAGATTTAGTGACAAATGCTGATTCGTTACGGAGATTTTATTCATTGACCCTTCAAAGCTTATCCCTGATAATTCGGTACCAAGAAAAGCATGCGCAGTCTAATTCAGTGTAAATTATGTCACTCAATTAAGTAATGACAACTCTTCTTGAATCATTTTAGCCAATTCGCTAATGTTCTCTTTTGAAAAATCAAAAGTAATTCCTGCAGCCTTGTAAATTTCGGGAATGGATTTAGTATACCCAAGTGATAAAGCATCTTTATACTTTTGAATAGCAGTTTTAAAATCTTCCTTACTATTTTTCCATACTGCTAATGCGCCTAATTGCGCCATACCATATTCGATGTAGTAAAAGGGTACTTCAAACAAATGAAGTTGTCGCTGCCATGTGTTTTCCCTTACTTCTTCGTATCCTGTCCAATCAGTTAGACCAGTTCCATAATCATCGAGGATAGAGATCCACTTTTCTTTTCTTTCACGAATAGAATGTTTAGGATTCTCATAGACCCAATGCTGGAATTCATCAATAGTAGCTACCCAAGGAAGTATTTTAAGAATCGTTTCGAGCTGTTCAATTTTTGCTCTTTTAAGATCATCCTCATCTGCGTAGAATTCATCCCAATAATCCATTGTCAAGAGCTCCATACTCATTGAAGAAAGTTCAGCCACTTCAGATGGCAAGCTCTTAAAACTTGTAAGTTCTAGATCTCTGTTTAAAAAAGAATGAATTGCATGCCCGCCTTCATGTACCATTGTGATCAAATCTCTGTGAGATCCAACAGCATTCATAAAGATAAAAGGTACTCCTACTTCGTACAGCGGGTAATTATATCCACCAGGGGATTTACCATCCTTTGACTCCAGATCAAGATGACCCATTTCATCCATAGTTTGAAGACAGTCACCAAAATAAGGATCGATCGTTTTAAAGATCGAAACCGTTTTAGCTAAGAGCTCCTTTCCCCCATTAAATGGTTTCAAGGGATCTTTACCTTCAGGATCAACCTCTCCATCCCATGGTTTAAGTTGATCTTTACCCATCAACTTTGCCTTTTTCTCAGCAATTTCTTTTACTAGAGGAACGATCTCATCTTTAATGGATTGATGAAACTCAAAACAGTCTTCTTTGCTGTAATCGAAACGACCTAGCTGCTCGAATTTATAATCTCTGTAATTGTCAAATCCAGCATTCTTTGCAATCTGATGCCTGATCTCTATCAATTCAGTGTAGAGGTTATCTAATGCATCTATATCTTCAGAGCGACGTTTTGCAATCTTTTCAAAGATCTCTTTACGCAACGACTCATCATTCTCCTTAAGAAAAGTTGAAGCTTTTTGCATAGTGATCTTCTCGCCATCATGCTCAATTGATTGAGCTCCACTAATTGCTCCAAACTGTTGACTCTTCTCAGCCATTTCAGACTCTAGTGAAATATTCTCTTCATTGAAAAGCTTGATCGCCGTATCTACTGATCGAAAATAGATCTTATGAGCATCATCATTGAATTCCTTCTTATAAGGACTCTCAGAGAGTTTTTTGTTCAATCGAAATGAATAGGGTGATAGTTTGGGTTGAATCTCTTTTACAAAGAATGTATAATCATTAGCCAATTGCTCATCCTTCGTATTGATGGTCATCTTTATATAACGCCACGCCAGATTTTCTTCCAGAACTGCTTCCAGTTCACTTTGATCTTTGAGCCATTGCTTAAAATCCGACTTTGATTCAATTGATCGGCCTTCCAGATCTTTAAAATACTTCTCTACTTTCTCCCAAGTGTCGATCGTAAAATCTTCAGGTAGAAATTGGCGTTTTGGGCGCTCTAGGTTCATATAGTTTTTATGACTTTTTCGTTGAAGATTTTTTTGCAGTGGTTTTCTTTTCCGCTGTTTTCTTTGCTGTTGATTTCTTGGCAGCTGGTTTCTTTTCTGCTTTTTTTGCGGGCTTCTTTTCCGTTTTTTTCTCCTCAGCCTTCTTTTCTTTCTTGTCGGCTTTCTTCTCTTCTTTCTTTTCCTCCTCGCCTGCTGAAACTAATCCTGCATCATGCAAAAGATTGTACCACTGAAATAACTTCTTTATATCTGATGGGTATACGCGATCTTCATCGTAATTTGGTAAAACTTCAAGCAGGTATTCTGTAAGCTTGTTTAAGCTCTCTTTGTGAGAAGGAGCTTTACCCCCATCTTCTTTCTTGAAGATGCCTTTATAAACCTCTTTAAGTGGAATATCATCTTCATATGTGTAGATACTGATGTCTTCAAGAGCAGAAATTCGATCTGTCGAATACGCTGGAGTTCTCTTTCCATCTTGTAATGATTCGACAATAATATTATTCTTAGATTGCGCAACAACTTTAAACAACCCTGGTTTTCCTGAAATTGAAATAACACCTGATAAATCCATACTATACTTTTTGATTGAATCCTCAAAAATAGCAAGATTACTCAAAGCATATCAAGCTATCGAATAGAAATCTTACGCACTATTCTTTTATCGTTCAGTTTTAGCGAAATAAAGTAGGTCCCCACAGAAAGTCCACTTAGATCAACAGCAAATTCAGCTTTATTGATATCGAGGTTCATTATTGTTTGACCTAATGGATCCAAGATGCTGACCTGTCCGATCAATTCAGATGAAGACACAGAAAATTTACCTGTTGATGGATTCGGATATATACTAAGGTCAGAAGAAATTTCATTTTCAATACCCAATGTCCATTCAAAGGCATTTGAAAAACTTTCGCAGCCATCAGGACCAGTTATTGATACGCTATAGAATCCAACGCTGTCAGGATATATAACTTGACTGTTCTCGCCTGGAATTGGACTATCGTTAAGATACCATTGATAACTAGGCCCTGAACTTGAAATCAAGCTTTCATCCAATTGACTGATCGATGGGTTTGGCAAAGGGTTTCCGACACTTATCGTGAGTGTGTCAGAATAGATCAAACAACCTTGTTCATCATTTCCCCAAACGAAAACAGTATCAGCTTCATCTATTGTAACACTTGAAGTATTTTCACCTGAAGACCATTCATAGTTTTGCAGTGATAGATTCGTATTTATCTCAATTGGAACCTGACAAATGATGGAATCACCTAATAGTTGCAAGTTACCAGAAGTTTCTTTTAAAAGTTCGAAGGCATCAACTTTTCCAGCGCCGTATTCAAAGTTCGGTACTTGTCCAGTAAACATATCTTCCATAGCCGTGAGTTGCAGATCATTCTTAAAATCCAGCCATGAACTGTTACCGCATCTCTCAAAGTAAAGCGCTGCAATTCCAGCTACTGTTGGTGAAGCCATTGAGGTACCGCCATTACGCACATGCCAACCTCCACTATCTATCGAAGCGTTGTATGCTGGATTATTAATGATCCAAAACGGACCACTAGCAACAGTAACATCTCCAGATGCAGAAATATCAGGCTTCAAAACACCTGAGCGAGCAGGACCTCTGCTAGAAGAAGGAGCGATCTTACCTGGTGTTGTCATATCTGTAGCAGGATAATATTGATTCCCGTTGTTGTCGATATGCCCCAGTCTACATCTTAAGTTTCCAACCGAAACTACTTTCTCAGAGCAATTCCAGGAAGACACAATGGACTGCAAAGAATCAGGTAAAACATAGTTACTTATCGAGGGGAAATCAGTAGGAGTAGGAATATTATTAACGATCTTATTCAATCCAAGGAATTGTCCAGACCATAAATCATAGTTTCCGCTACCAGTAGTCGAGAATCGAAAGCGATAATTAGTAGAATCCAACCTAGTACAAAGTGCCTGCATGTGGTAATTATCTCCAACATACTCTCGATAGATCTGAATAGTTGCTATGCGATCTCCATTTTCGCTCCATAACGTATCATGTAGAGGAGAAGTTCCCATCTGATCAGTCGCATTTCTAAATATAGTTGAAGCACGGTCCTGAAACGTTGGTCCGGGAAGATTAGCACCAAACGCGTATTCAAAAGTTGCATCTACTTGATCAGTCCATAGATCAAAAAATACAGTGTTGTTACCAAAAGCGCCACTTGGATTATTCTCAAACCAAACAAAATTGGTGTCTACTGAGTTCATATTCGCTTGAGCATGATAAGGAGCTTGATTACCTGAATTCCCTGCAGCACAAACAATGAGTCGACCTTCCTTCTGATCCAATAGAGATTCCATAAACTCACTAGCAGGATCGTTTCCGTCATGACTTCCAAGATAGGTTCCCAAACTTAAATTAACGATCGCAGGTTTACCTAAACTATCTGCCACTCGAAAAATAAAATCGCATGCATCTGCAATCGAGAGAGTCCAGTTAGAAAAATTAAAATTTGTTTCAACGAAAATGATATCACTCTCTGGAGCCATCCCTTTATTAGTTCCATTTGCCAAACCATTCCCAGTGGCAATTCCCGTCACAGTAGTTCCATGACCAGAGGTCTCTTCATTACTTGTGATCGTACCATCATTGATTTGACTAGCATACCAAACCTGACCATAGTTATATGGCGCGGGAGTTTGGGTTGGATTCGTTATTGAATGATCCCAATACCTTATCACTCTGCTATCTCCATTCGGTTTAATGAAATCAGGATGGCGATGATCCAAACCTTCGTCTACAATACCAACGATTACATCTTTTCCTGTATATGATTGAAGCAAAGGAGACTGACCATTATGAACCTGATCTACATTGTGCATTGCTCTGGCTGTATCATCCAGCAATGTCGGTGGACAGTACTCAAAATAATAGTCTGATATTTCTTGATCTTTAACGCTAGAAGCTATAAATTCCGGGGTAGCTGTAATAAAGATCCAGTTCTCAGTCTTCCTTTTTACTGTTACCCCTTCTCGATTCAAATAGTTTGAATTTTCTTCTGAATTGGGAATAGCAAAAGGCATTCGACCCTCACTGTCAGCCATTAACCTTTCCGAAAAACCAAGTTTTTGCCCATAACCAATGCTGAAACAGACAAGAGTTATTAATATTATTATGTATTTTTGGAATACCATTTGTAGTGTTATTCACCCTATAATGCGTAAAAAACGTCAATTTATAGAATAAATATCGCAAAATTGAATTGAATTCTCAAATTTTGCATTAACGACTAGATTAAATATATCAACGTATGAAAAAATTATTGTTAAGACTTTTGTTACCTGCGCTGATCGGAACTTATTTTTCGACTGCAACGGCACAAGTAGATAAGGATGTACTGAACTGGTACAACACGAAGAAGACGGGAATGTCAACCGACAAAGCCTACAAAAAACTAAAGAAAAGAACACCTGATACAGTAACTGTTGCAATTATCGATTCTGGAATTGATATCGAACACGAAGATCTTGTAGGTAAGATCTGGGTTAACAAAGATGAAATTCCAAACAATGGAAAAGATGACGATAACAATGGGTACATTGATGATATTCATGGGTGGAACTTCCTTGGAAATGCGGATGGAGAAAACCAAGATGCAGCACGTTTGAATGTAACTCGAATTTACGCTCAACTTAAACCTAAGTTTGAAGGTAGAGAAGAGGCAGATATTTCAAATGAAGAGCGTAAAGAATATGAACTTTACCTTGAAACAAAGGAGGAAGTAGAATCAAATCGTGAAAAATACAAGCAAGCGATCGAACAGACTAAACAGTTCCGTGATCAAATGCTTCCAATGCTTCCAAAAATGATCGGTAACATGATCGGTAAGGAAGACTACACGATGAAAGATCTTGAAAAATGGAAACCAGAAGATGCTCAAGGTAAACAAATGAAGCAGATCGGTATCCAGTTGAAAAGTGGAAAACTTACTCCTGAAGTGATCGACGAGCAAATTGAGCAAATTCAGTCAATGGTTGATTATCACTACAACCCTGATTATGATGACCGTAGTCTTATTGGAGATGATCCATACGATCTAACTGATACGAATTATGGTAACAATGATGTAGAGGGTCCTGATGCATTGCACGGTACTCACGTTGGAGGAATCGTTGGTGCTATCCGAGGAAATGACCTTGGGGGTGACGGTGTTGCAAATGCAGTGAAATTAATGTCTTTAAGAGCAGTTCCAAATGGAGATGAGTTTGATAAAGATATTGCTCTTGCAATTCGTTATGCAGTAGATAACGGAGCTGATGTGATCAATGGATCTTTCGGTAAATCTTACTCAAGTATGCCGAAAGCAGTATATGATGCGATCATGTATGCCCAGGAAAATGGTGTATTGTTTGTTCACGCTGCTGGTAACTCTGCAGAAGATCTTGCAGACAATCCAAATTTCCCTGCAGTGATGTATGATTTCCAAACTGAGCCATTTACTCACTTACTTACAATTGGAGCGTCTACGAGAGAACATAAAGAAGAGCTTGCTGCTCGATTCTCAAATCACGGAGCTGAACAAGTAGACATCTTTGCACCAGGTGCAGAAATCTACAATGCTGTCCCACAAAGTGACTACAAAGAGCTGCAAGGAACATCTATGGCATCTCCAATGGTGGCTGGTGTAGCTGCACTATTGAAAGGGTATTTCCCTTCATTAACAATGTTAGAGATCAAAAACATAATCCTTGAATCAGGTGACGATTTCTCTGATACAGATCAGAAAATCCCTGGTGGAGATGAGTTAGTCAAATTCAGCACGCTATCTGTTACAGGAAAAGTTGTAAACGTGAAAGAAGCTGTTAAGATGGCTATGGATCTTGAAGAAAAGAAACAAGAAGAACAATAAACTCTTTTTATTCGTTTATAAAGGGTGTCCAATAATTGGGCACCCTTTTTGCTATATACAAAACATGAAACATTTCCTGCTATTTACATTCGCCCTATCTTTCTTGGGACATTCCCTCTCTCAAGAGGTTTTTCCATTTATTGATAATATGGAGTACTTGAAAAGTTTTCAAAACGGTATAGAAAAACAAGTTGATTATTTAAGACCAATTGACCTAAAATACTCAGAAGAGATCATCGCCTACATTGATAACAAAAGTGATTTCTTCATTTATGACGGTCAGTCTAAAAAAAAGATGACTGGCCTAGCGAACGACTATAAAATCGGGATAAACCTGGCAGCATGGAACACTGGTCCCATCGTCTCTGTATGGGACAACGGGAAACAAAAAGTGCTTACCCAATTTGGTGGCAGATATGAGGTGTCTGATAGTCTCGTTGTTTTTGAAGATAAGAGAGATAATGCAATTCGCGTTTATTACAAGGACAGTATATATGATCTTTTCTATAGTGTTTCTAACCTAATGTTCCCATCTGCTATCGGTAGTAACTCGGTTGCATATGAAGGGAATGGTGGAGTTCAATATTCATTCATTGCAGGAAATACACTTGAAATAGGTGTCATCAATGACCCAGTAAACTATAAAGCTGGGGGCAATATCATAGCATTCAACGACCCTTTCAATCAATCATTTGCTATTACGCTTCAAAATGAAATTTTAGATGTTGAAACGATCATGGTCAATGATTACAAAACAGGCTATGATCTGGTAGTCTACAGAGATAGAAATGAGAACTTAAAGGGATATATTGATTATAAACTGGTAACCTTAAGCAACTACTCGGCTCAATTCTATGAGGTATTTAGAGACGTTGTAGTATGGGGAGAAAATGGAATCTTCTATACTTATATGAATGGTAAAAAGTATGAGATCTGTAATTACATACCAGAAGAATATAAAATACGGAATGGAATCGTTGCATTTCGAAACATGAATGGAGGAGTATCCGTTTTCTATAATGAGGAAGTCAAAATAGTTAGTAATCTAACAGGTGCCCCTTTTGAAGTAAATGGAAATACCGTTCGTGTGCAAGTTAACAAAGGAAACTTTCTATTCTTCCAAGACGGAAAGACATATAGTCACTAAGATCAAATGCTTCCTATTGTTAAATTTATTACTTTAGAGTCGTGTGGCTGAAAAATTTCAAGACACAATAAATAGTCGATGTTTCGGCATATAATTTTAACTGACTCTATGGAACATGTTGTGATCATTGGAAACGGAATATCGGGAGTTACTGCTGCTCGATATATTCGAAAACTTTCAGATAAGAAGATCACCATGATTTCAGCTGAATCAAAATATTTTTTCTCAAGGACAGCCCTCATGTACGTATACATGGGACACATGCGTTTTAAAGACACGCAGCCTTATGAGCCATCCTTTTGGAAGAAAAATGATATTGACATCGTAGAGGGATTTGTCGATAGTATTGATCATGAAGGAAAGTCACTTCATTTTTCAGATCATTCTACTATGAGCTACGACAAACTTATTCTAGCTGTAGGGTCTAAACCGAATAAATTTGGTTGGAAAGGAGAAGACCTTGATGGTGTTCAAGGACTATATTCAAAACAAGATCTTGAGTTATTAGAGAGCAATACGAAAAACTGTAAAACAGCAGTTATAGTCGGAGGCGGTTTGATTGGAGTTGAACTTGCTGAAATGTTGTTAACCCGAAATATAAAAGTCCAATTTCTGATTCGGGAAGATCGTTTTTGGGGAGGGGTTTTACCTGAAGCAGATTCAAGACTAGTTGAAAGACACATGCGGAAACATCATGGCCTTCAATTAAGGTTTGAGGACGAATTGGAGGAGATCATAGGAGATGAAACAGGTCGTGTCGATCATATAATTACTAAAAATGGAGAAAAAATTGATTGTCAACTCGTAGGGTTGACTGCTGGTGTGCGACCAAACATTGATTTTCTTGAAAGCTCGGCTATTGAAACCAATAGGGGTATATTAGTGAATGAAGATCTAACTACAAACATTGAGGACATTTATGCAATTGGCGATTGCGCCGAGTTTCGAGTTCCTAATGGTGAAAGAAAACCTATTGAACAAGTATGGTATACTGGGCGAATGATGGGTGAGACAGTCGCACAAACTATTTGTGGGAGTCATACTTCGTATTCTCCTGGTCACTGGTTTAACTCAGCAAAATTCTTTGATCTTGAATATCAAACATATGGATGGGTCTGGAACACTCTAAAGGACGACGAAGCAGAATTCATTTGGCAGAACAAAGAGAAAGAGCTCCTTCTTCATTTTGTTTTTGATAAAAACTCACATGTCATTAAGGGCGTAAATACTTTTGGAATTAGACTGAGACACGAAGTTTTTGATCATTGGCTAACAATTAAAGCCTCTATCGAAGAAGTGCTGACTGATTTGAAAGCAGCCAACTTTGACCCAGAATTTTATAAAAGATATGAAGAGGTGATAATTTCAGAATTCAACTCGAAATTCGGAACCACATTAAACGTCAGGAAAAGATCTTGGTGGAAAAACACATTAAATAAATTGACCCATGCAAACGATGCTTAATCAGTCTATTTCTGGCGATACAACTTCGTTAAATGCTCAGCAGAAAATAAGTGCAGGGTTAGGTATTTGTGGACTACTAATACTATTGCTTGCCACTTTCAACATTGAGTTCAGCCCACTTTGGTTATGGTTGACTGTATCGTTACTTTCTATGGCGATAGGTATAATATGGTATACTAAAGCAACATATAATGGCCACCCCGCAGGCATTAAAAACAACGGAGTGTTTTTTAGATCACTCTCTGCTAGAGGTTTGATAGGGTATAGTGTTGGAGTTTTCTTAACTGGTTTCTACATCATTCTTTATTTCTACCCTCATTTATTGGGCCTAAATAAAGGTGCTGAAAATGATGGGGTGATCGCATTATTTGATCCATTAAGCAAGACGTTGAGTGGAAATTCTGCAAGTCAATGGTTCGTTTATGGAACGCTTTACACGGTAGCTATTCTCTTTTTTGGAATCAAGTTTATTTATAAGTATCGACACAGTAGATATCACATTATTCGAACTATTTCAGTAATGTTTTTCCAACTCGGCTTTGCTTTTTTGATTCCTGAGTTTATGGCGGCATTGAATGGAGATTTACCTTATTACGATTGGAAGAATATGTGGCCATTGAATTATTATTTTTTCGATCAATATAATGTCAATGGAATGTTGAATGGAGGAACGATCGGAGCTATTATGCTGACTTTTGGTATTGCTTCAATATTCGTTATCTCACCTGTGTTAACGTTCTTTTTTGGAAAACGATGGTACTGTTCCTGGGTTTGTGGATGTGGAGGATTGGCTGAAACTGCTGGTGACTCATTCAGACAACTTAGTGATAACTCAACCCTTGCATGGAAGATCGAACGCTGGTTGATCCATACCGTTGTTGTTTTTATTACAATTTCGACAGTAGCCGTTATCCACTCATATTTAGGAACAGATACATCTGAATACTGGCTTACGAAATCCAGTTTTCTATGGATGGTTGCTGGAATTCTTACACTTGTTTTTGGATGGGTAATGATCTTCAAGAGAGACAAACTTCAAAAAGATGCGCAATATGGAGCAATTGGCTTTTTCGTTGTGATCATTGCATTGTTAATGATACATCTATCTGCAGAAACAGAACATGTTTTCTTAATTGAGAAAAAAACGTTGAGAAAACAATACGGGTTTGCAATAGGATCAATTTTTGCCGGGGTTATCGGAACTGGTTTCTACCCTATTCTGGGTAACCGAGTATGGTGTAGGTTTGGATGCCCAATGGCGGCTATCTTAGGCTTTCAGCAGAAACTTTTCTCTAGATTTAGAATTACCACTAATGGTGGCCAGTGTATTTCGTGCGGAAACTGTTCAACGTATTGTGAAATGGGAATAGATGTACGAGCTTATGCTCAAAAAGGTCAAAATATCGTTCGATCATCATGTGTTGGCTGTGGAGTTTGCTCATCTGTTTGTCCACGAGGAGTGCTAAAACTAGAAAATGGACCTGTTCAGGAAAGAGTTGATGAAAATCCAATAATCATTGGCCATGACAATCAACCAAGACTGAATAAGTAATTAATTAGGATTTTCTGTAGTTTTACCGGTCTTAATGCACGCGCAAACATCATACAGTCCAGAACATATTTTTGTTGTCATCCCTGCCTTCAACGAAGAACGATCAATTCATAAAGTGATCAAAGAAATACCTTTTATTGAAAAAAAGAATATTGTCGTTGTAAGCAACAATTCTACTGATAATACAGAACAAGTAGCTAAAGATGCAGGAGCGACTGTGCTTTCTGAACCGAGACAAGGATATGGTTGGGCTTGCTTGAAAGGAATTGATCACGCAAAACAGAAAGGGGCAACTATCATTGTTTTCATGGATGGCGACTATTCGGACTATCCCGAACAAATGAAAGATGTACTCAAGCCGATTTTAGAACAGGATATGGACATGGTTATTGGTTCTAGAGCGTTAGGTAAAAGACAAAAAGGCTCAATGACATTTCCACAAGTGTTTGGAAACTGGTTATCAACAAATTTGTTGAAAATTTTTTACCGTGCTCATTTTACCGACCTTGGTCCATTTCGAGCAATAAAAACGTCTGCACTTGAAAAGCTCCATATGTCAGACAAGACGTATGGTTGGACGATTGAAATGCAGATAAAAGCAGCAAAAAACAGGCTTAAATTTTGTGAAGTTCCAGTCGATTATAAACCCCGAATTGGCACGTCAAAAGTAAGTGGAACGGTAAAAGGTGCGGTTTTGGCCGGAATAAAAATTATCTTTGCAGTGTTTAAGTACAAGTTTACTAGATGAATTTGGTTTTTTTAGCAGAGAGTATTGTAGGTGAACCTACATGGATGTTTAACTGGGGAGATGCCTATGGGTACGACCACTACTGGTCTCACCTTCTGGCAAAACTCATCCTGATCATCTATGGCGCATGCCTGGTTTTGATCTTTTTATACAGTTTATTACAACTATCTCTTGCAATTGTTTACAAGCAGCAGAAAAAAGAGCCAAAAAACAAAACACCTGATTTTGATCTTGACAATGCTCCAGTGGTTACTGTTCAATTACCAATGTTCAACGAATACTATGTTGCTGAACGAATAATTGAACGAGTCGCTCAACTAGAATATCCTAAAGACAAACTTGAGATCCAAGTGCTCGATGACTCTACTGATGAGACTGTGGATGTGATCGCAAGAAAAGTTGAAGAGGTAAGGGAAGAATTTGGTGTTGATATCAAACATATTCATAGAACAAATAGAGTTGGTTACAAAGCCGGAGCACTCGACGATGCATTAGGTGATGCCAGAGGAGAATTCATCGCAATTTTTGACGTAGACTTCCTACCAGATACTGATTTCTTGTTGAAGACAATCCCTTATTTCCAGGATGATGAAGTAGGTGTAGTTCAAACAAGATGGGGACACATCAATAAAGATTATTCTCTTTTAACTGAACTCCAGGCATTTGGTTTGAATGGACATTTTGCAATTGAGCAAGGAGGAAGAAACGCAGCTGGTCACTACATTAATTTTAATGGAACTGGCGGTGTTTGGCGTAAAGAAACTATAGATGACGCAGGAGGCTGGGAACACGATACACTTACTGAGGATCTTGACCTTAGTTATCGTGCTCAGATCCGAGGTTGGAAATTCCAATACTTAGAAGATGTTATTGCGCCGGCGGAGTTACCGATCACAATGAGTGCGTTGAAAGGACAGCAACACAGATGGATGAAAGGTGGAGCTGAATGTTTTAGAAAAATGGCCTGGCAATTACTGACGGCGAAAGATGTACGTTTAAGTGACAGAATTCATGGGCTTTCTCATCTTTTCAACTCCTCTGTATTTATTTTTATTCTCATCTTGAGTTTGCTGAGTTTACCTGTCCTTCACATCAAAGACAGCTTCTCTGATCTGAATTATTTCATTCAATTTGGTTCCATATTTATTCTATCTACAGTGTTTTTGATGTATTACTATTGGAACTCGTTCAGAGACAAAACCGAAAATACACCCAAATCTTTGGGGAACTTTTTTATTCGATTCTTCCAATTCCTGATTGTCTCAATGGGACTTTCGCTTAATAACGCAGTAGCTGTTATTGAAGGGTATATGGGGATTAAAAGTTCGTTCGTTCGAACTCCAAAATTCAACGTTTCCTCAAATAAATCGAAGAAAGTTGAAAACAAATACGATAAAAAATCTATCTCATTGATCACTATTGGTGAAGGAATACTATTTGTCGTATTCGGTTTCACTGCTATCAACAGATTGATCTATGGAGATATTGGAATGGTTCCATTCCATTTGATGCTTTCAACAGGTTACGGACTTGTTTTCTTCTACAGCCTATTCGAAGTTCGTCCAGCAATTTTTGGATTTGTTCCGAAATTCAGTGCGAGTAACGCATAAAAATGAGATCTGTTAGAGCGTATTTACTTTGGTCTATTTTGATCCTTGGGATATTCCTGTTAGTCTATTTTTCTGATCAATCAAATTTCCCTCTGACGATAGGAACTTTTTCACTGAGTTTTTTTGCCTACGTGTTAATTTACTTGACAAGAAATGACTTGTCTCTTAAGTATTGGGAATACCTGGCTTTTATTGCTTTTTTGATCCCAATTTTCTCAACCCCAACTCTATCTCCAGACTTTTACAGATTCCTCTGGGATGGTGAGCTAACGACTCTTGGAATACATCCGTATGCATACACCCCTGATCAGATCATGGAACTTGATCTTGTAAAGGGTAATAGTTACATGCAAGAATTGTATTCGAATATTACTGAACTGTCCCGAAGACATTATTCTCCTTACCCAACGATCAATCAAGTATATTTTATAATTCCAGCATGGCTTACAGATAGTATACTACCTGCCTTGATAATAATGCGTATGTTGATATTGGCAACGATGATCATTGGCTACAGATTCATTAAAAAGTTATTAGTTCAAACGAGTATTCAACCAACAAAAGCACTGTTACTATTATTCAATCCTTTCCTGATCGTGGAAGTGATGGATAATCTTCATTTTGAAGGAGTCATGATGGCTTGGTTAGTTATAGGGATTTACTACCTATTCAATCAACAATGGATAAAAGCGAGCTTCTTTTGGGGTATTGCAGTTGCCGTAAAATTGACGCCGTTAATTCTATTACCCGCATTATTAAGATACCTCAAACTGAAAAGAACAATTATCGTCTACCTGCTTATATCGTTTTTCTCCGTTGCAATAACAATGATCATGCTTTGGCCATCGTATGCCTCCAATGTATTTAGAAGTATTCGATTGTATTTCAACAATTTCGAATTTAACTCATCTATTCTTCAATTTTTCGAGTGGATCATTGAGCCGTTTACAGAATACGGACCCATCGTTTTTGCTGGACCGATAACAGTAGTACTAGGAACTATTGGGATTCTGATAATTGCGTGGCGCAAACCGATCGATTCACCAATACAAGTACTTATCCGATTTATGTGGATCTATGTCGTTTACCTTTTGTTTGCGACTACAGTTCATCCATGGTACATTATTTTACCGCTTATATTTTCACTTTTCTCAACTAACCGTGGTGTATTGGCCTGGTCTTTTCTCATCATGTTGAGCTATGGATTTTACCATTGGGAAGGAAAATGGGTAAGTAATTTATTAGTGTCTCTCGAATATCTACTACTTGCCGTGTGTTTGTTATTCGGAAAGAAGATCGACCATCAACTCAAGAAGTTTTCGAAACGATTCAGTGCATAGATTTATACTGCTCTATCCATTCTGGGTCTTGCACATCTTTCATTAATTTGAAAAAGCTAGAATCAACAAAGTAGTCCTGATCATATCCGCGAACACCATAGCGATTAAAAATGTATTCTTGTTGCTTAAGTGAAGGACGATAATCTCCTTGACTCCATCCATCTCCTTTGGCATGATCGAAGGGATGAGCGGCAAAACGTACTTTCCATAAAGAGTCGATAGAAGCCTTGATATTGAAAACTTCCTGTGAATCTTCAGGAAAAACGTACATGTTTTGCTGGGCGAAGAAATCATGAAATTTTCGTGTGCCTGGAATAGGCCATTTTCCAGTACCCACCTTGATCAATCGATCAGTAGTAACGGGTTGAATAGAAGCTAAGCGACCATCTTTATAATAGATCAGTGCAAATTGATGTAAACCTCCAGAAGGAATCATTCCGATCTTGACTCCTAACGAAATTGTTGTAGACACCTTCTTTTCCTCTGGATAGGAATATCCAAGGCTGCTCAGTAAATAGAACAACATCAATGTCAAAACTGTATATGTCAGTTTGCGTAACACTTTTCTAAATTAAGGAATCATAGTGTTTTTCTCAAACGTAAAATCCAATACCTTTGTTACATGGGGGCTGGTGGATTCATTCAAAACATGGTGCAAGTTATTCGTGAGAATAAGGCTATGTTATCTTCGTATGGCAAAAAGAAACCATCGGCTGAAAGAAGGGCTGGAAAGACTGAACTCAAGTTCCCAAAAGGAAATCCTGCCGAACTTAAAAGGAAAAAGAAGCGATATCAACAAAGATCGAGGATCGAGTGGTTGATCATTTTTATTATTCTAGGTACATTTTTCGGGGCAATGATGTTCCTTGTTTTCTACTAATCATCCAAATCTCTATGGGCCGGAGTCAGTAAATCAAGTACTGTTTTCACAGGAGTAAATGTTTCCGAAGGCACTTCTACAAAAACAGTTAACCATTTCGACATACTACCATTCCATAATCCTGGTCTTTCCATGAACTTTATCGGTTTACCCTCATATTTCTTATCCACTACGAAATACTTGCTATCATCCTTAAAGTTCTCAAGGTCTAGTTTTTTTCCAGAAAGATCTCTTGTTGATACTGCCATTAGAACAGGATTGAAATATTGACTTTGCACCATTAAACGATATTGGTCTCCTTTCATATTTATTTGAGACTTTTCAACGATCTGCTTTGTGCGCATTCCATTTTCTTCAACCCAAAACGGCCCACCTCCAGGCTGCCCTTCATTTCGAACCATTCCACAAACTCGAATTGGTCTATTCAAAAGTTGTTCGATTGCCTGAAAGTCAAGGGAAGAAAAATCAAAATCTTTTGACATGAACTGATAATCCATATTCAACTCTGAGAGTAGTTTAGAACGGTCCTCTTCTTGAATGGCATCATTCAACTGACTTTTAAATGTTTCGAGCAATCCTCCCAAATACCTCATAATATCAACAGACTTATCAGATTGTGACTCGTGCTGCACATTATCAATGTTCTTTATGAATATAATATCCGCATCTTGCTCATTCAGATTCTTTAAAAGTGCACCATGTCCTGACGGTCTGGTTAAAAGATTTCCATCAGAATCATTCACAGTAAGTTGCTCATCATCAAACGCTATTGCATTGGTTTGTGGGTCTTGACTAGATAAACCAATATCCAACTGTCGACCTGTGAGTTCTTGAATTGATGTTAAAGTTCGTTTTATCTTTCCCTCAAAATTTGGATTGATCGTAAAGTGAAAAGAAATATCCTTTTCTCTTATCCTTAATCCTTGAAGAAGCTGCTCTTGAAAAGCATTCAAAATAAAACTTCTCGAACGATGAAATGGTAATAAACCTTTTGGCATGAGGCCAAGTCCAAGTCCCTCCTCTTTTAAAAGGTAGCTCACAAACTCATCCAGATCTATACTATAGTTTCTAACTTTCTCTTTGAGTTCAAAAGGCAATAACTCGAAAAACGCAAAATCCTGAATTGCATTTAAAAATCGTTCTGTTTTACTCCTCGTTTCTTCACTAGGATCAGCGAGAAAATCATAGAGAAACTGAAACATTCTGGAACCCGATCCAGAAGCAGGAATGAAATACTTTACTACTGAAGTCGAATGCAAAAATGATAATTCGAACTTTTTACGTTCAAAGTTGGAATGACGGATTACACCTTCATTCAATCGACATGGAGCTACTATATTTATACCAGGATGTTCTCCGAAAACTAGTGCTCGCTGTCGCTCTATTTCTTCATTTGTAACGATCGATTCCATTCTGATTAAAGTATTCTTTTAGAATTAACGTAAATTCGCCTTCAATATGATGCGATTGATGCGTGAATATATAAATTATTGGTTAAAGGCAAAGAACCGCCATGGCGTACACTCACCTTATGTTTATGATTTCAATGATAAATGTTTGAGGCTTCAAGTACCAGAAAAGGCCATTTCATCGTATTCATCTTATCGCAAGCAATTGAATAGAGAAAACTTAACGATCAAGGTAAGTGATTTTGGAGCGGGTAGTAAAAAGTTAGGTGCAGATAGAAAGATCAAGGATATTGCCCGAGTTTCGGGAAGCCCCATCAAATACGCTAAATTGATCTACAAGATTGTCAACCACTATAAACCTAATAAGATGCTGGAACTTGGCACTTCACTAGGATTAGGTACAATGATGATGAAACTGGGCCACCCGAAAGGTGAAATACATACTGTTGAAGGTTGTCCTCAAACGCTTCAATACACGATGGATCACTTTCCTTTAACAAGGGATGAAAATCTACATTTTCATAATGCTAGATTTGATGATTTTATCGAAAGGTTGGATCCCAATGAAAAGTTCGATTTCATTTTCATTGATGGAGATCATCGAGGAGAACGAACACAATCAATTTTGATGTCTCTAAAACGACACCTACACGACGAAACCGTAATTTTGTTAGACGATATCCGTTGGAGCTTCGACATGCAAACGTTTTGGAAATCAATGACTCAGTCTGAAAATTACAATGTAAGCATAGATTTATTTAAAATGGGAGTGCTCGTTCCTCGTCATCATCAAGCAACCGAAAACTTCGTAATACGTTATTAAATAAGACCACCGTTAAAACTTTGGGCTTATGAAACAATACATTAATCAACTATTGGGTGATTTGGATCTCCATATTTCAGACTATCAGTTTTTTGAAGAAAACGGAGATGTTCTAACAATTGACAATGAATGCTCGGAAGATATAATCGAATTAAGTAAGTTGTATCTCACTCCTAGTGTTTCATTTGCCCAACTCCTGAAACTAGAACAATGTTACTTGCCTCCGTCTGATAAGCTCACTATTATCCAAATTAATTCACTTTATGAACGCCTGACAGATGCCATACAGGTTCATAATTGCTACCTCGATTTTCCTAATGATCTCGACTGTAGAATGAAATACGATATTCTTAGAAAGAATTGGAACGAACCCCATATGATCTGCAAAGACACCTACAATACAATTGATTTTTGTGACTACGATCAGGATAATTGTATGTATGGAACCAATTGTCAATGCAAAAAATTTGAGGACCAATCATAACTTACACCCCCCATTATCAAAGGGTTACAATTGAGTTTAAAGTAGTCCAACGGCACCATATTAAAAGTTAATGTTTATTTAACATCAAACCTCTATGCCAATAGTGATTCCCGTTTACTTTTGTTTCACTAATTTTAGGCTCAAAACATGAGGTTATTACTGTCGTTCATATTAACATTCGCTTTTGTTTTAAACGGTTCGAATGTGTTTGGTGAAGAATCTGATTCTTCTCAAACGGTAATTAGAAACGTCAATGCCTCATCTAAAGTTGAAGGTTTTACTGTTTCTTGGTCGATCGACTATGAGGAATATGAAAAACTGAAGAACGAAGGCTACTCGATCTCACTAAAGTACAATACTAAAATTGGTGCTAAACGACACGACAAAGGTTATGAGGGCACTGACTGGCAAGTTATTGACGGAATCGATATCAGTGAAACATCATACACTATTAATGCTTTAGCCGGAGAAGAAGATTATGTTTATAAGGTAGGAGTAGCAAAGGGTGAAAATGTCACCTGGTCCGATAAATTTAAAGTAAAAACGAAGCGTGGCTGGGGAATCTTTAAACTACTCGTATTGATAGGATCACTCGGTATGTTCATTTATGGAATGAAGGTAATGAGTGAAGGACTTCAGCAAGCCGCTGGATCCAAACTTAGAGGACTACTAGGATCGATCACCTCAAATCGTGTGAAGGGTGTTTTGACTGGTTTTGGGATAACTTCAATCGTGCAGTCATCTTCGGTAACTACAGTTATGACGGTCTCCTTTGTGAATGCTGGTTTAATGACTCTCGTTCAATCTGCTGGTGTTATGATGGGAGCTAATATTGGGACTACCATTACTGGATGGCTTATAAATATTTTTGGATTTAAAGTGAGTATTGGCTCTTTTGCACTCGTTTTTATTGCAATCGGAGCACCGCTTATGTTTTTTGGTAAGCAACAGATCAAAGCCTGGTCCAGTGCGATCATAGGGTTTTCCCTTCTTTTCATGGGACTAGGGTTCCTTAAGGATTCAGTTCCTGAACTTGGGCCTGATTCTGCATTGGTTCAGTTCTTTGTTGAATACAAAGACATCCCTGTTCTCAGTACATTACTCTTCGTTCTTTTAGGAACTTTAGTTACAGTTATCGTACAATCATCGTCTGCGGCAATGGCGCTCACAATGACACTTGTGGCAGGAGGAATAGTACCATTCGAAGTAGCATCAGCTATGATCCTTGGTGAGAACATTGGTACAACTATTACGGCGGAGATCGCTTCAACAATTGGAAATGTTCACGCGAAACGATCAGCCAGGATCCACTCCATGTTCAACATTATTGGTGTAACTTGGGCAGTGTTGCTTTTCCCGTTCATACTTGATGGCATTGAAGCATTCATGTTAGCGACCGGTGGAGGAAGTCCATTTGACAATCCAGCTGAACATGCGAATACTGGGTTAGCAATTTTCCATACTACATTTAACTTATTGAATGTACTTATATTGATCTGGTTTGTTCCAAATTTAGTTCGAATTGCGGAACGTACAGTAAAATCAAAGGGAGCACAAGATGAAGAGTTCCATTTGGATTACATCGGTTCTGGTTACATGTCAACACCGGACCTCTCGATGTTAGAAGCAAAGAAAGAAATCGCAAAGTTTGGAGAGTTAACAAGTCGAATGTCACAATTCTCAAGACAGATCTTGTATGAAAAAAGTAAAAAGAAGCAGAAAAAACTTCATAAGCGCATCGCAAAATACGAAGAGATCACAGATCGAGTGGAGATTGAGGTTGCCAACTACTTGAATAAAATTTCTGAAGGTGAATTGAGTGGAGAAACTGCTGTTCGAATCAGAGGGATGAACAGTATTGTAAATGATTTAGAAAGAATTGGTGACATCTACTACCAAGTATCTAAAACGCTTGAAAGAAAATCTGATGAAAAGATCTGGTTTACTCCTCAACAACGTAATAATCTGGGGGAAATGTTTGATCTCGTAGACAAGGCATTTGAAGTTATGATCGAAAACCTGAACCTGGAATCGAGTAAGGTAACCCTTGATGCTGCCAGAGAAATTGAGGCTGAGATCAATACCAAAAGAGATGAGCTAAGAAAAGACTATCTAGACAACCTGAGTAAAAGCGATGAACTACATCTTCGCGGAGGACTTATCTACAATGATATTTTCGCTTCGCTAGAAAAGGTTGGAGATCACATTATAAATGTTTCTGAAGGAGTTGTAGGAAAGGTTTAATACCCTGAATCCCTTAAACTTATATAATTCACTCATCTTCGATGAACTTTTTTCATTGTTGACTTATAACTATTCGTTAATAGTTATAGTTTTGTCTTAAATCTACTGCTTATGAACTTTTGGGAAACAGAATATTACGGAAATACAATTCTTGATTACAGCATCTCTTTGGGGATCATTCTTGGTGCTATAATTGCTGGAAAACTGCTTTACTGGCTCTCTAAGAATGTCATTAAAAAGCTTACTGCAAGAACAAAAACGAATCTAGATGATATTATCGTAGATAAGGTTGAAGAACCAGTAGTTTTTGGCTTAGTACTTTGGGCAGCATGGTACGCATTGAGTTTACTTAACTATCCTGTTTCTGAGCTTTCATCAGAAGACCTACAAAACGGCATCGAAGTACCCTACTCGCATACCCGACAATTTGTAAATCACCTATTCAATTTCTTATTGGTCATTAATATAACCTGGTTGATCGCTCGGTTAGTTGACGCACTTATAGAAGAATACATTGTACCGCTAACAGAAAAAACAGAATCTGATCTTGATGATCAATTATTACCCATATTTAGAAAAGGACTGAAAATCATCGTATGGGTCATGGGTATCGTTGTAGGATTAAACAATGCAGGATACGATGTTGGTGCGGTTATAGCAGGTTTGGGAATCGGTGGTCTGGCTTTTGCCTTAGCTGCTCAGGATACCGTCAAAAACTTCTTTGGTGGAATCATGATCTTTGCCGACAAGCCATTTAAGATCGGTGAGCGTATCCAAATCGGTGATATCGATGGATTCGTTGAAGAGATTGGTATTCGAAGTACTCGAATAAAAACACTTGCGGGTAGAATGGTTACGATCCCAAACTCTATGTTTTCTGGAGATGCTATTGAAAACGTTGATCGTGAACCGACACGGAAGATCGTATTAAACTTAGGGCTCACCTACGACACAACAGCCGAGCAAATGGAACAAGCAATGCAGATACTAAAAGATATCTCTTCTAATCATACCGATAAAATTGAAGAGAATGTACTTGTAAGTTTCAATGCATTTGGAGATTTTTCATTAGGAATCTTATTCATCTACTATATTCGAAAAGAAGCTGATATTTTAAATACTCAGACTGCTATGAATCTTGATATACTCAAAAAGTTCAATGCAGCAGGATTAGATATGGCGTTCCCGACTCAAACCGTTTACCACCAGGCAATGAAGTAGTTGAACGTGTTTTTGAAACGCCGATTAATACTGAATTAACATCGTCGTCTTTTTCTTAACTATTACTTAAAACCCACGTTAAAATGCGGCTAGGTTCGAGAACTATATTTGTTTCGAACCAAATTAATAGACCGTGAAAGAAACGATTTTACTAATAGATGATGATCCAGACATCGTTCAAATGATCTCCTATAATTTAAAGAAAGAAGGATACGACGTGCACACTGCAAATGATGGAGAGAATGGTGTTAAGTTGGCATCAAATGTAAAATCTGACCTTATACTACTGGATGTAATGATGCCAAAAATGGATGGTATCGAGGTGTGTGAAACAATTCGCGAGAATAACTCAATTGAACAACCAATTATCGCATTTTTGACTTCTCGAAATGAAGATTATTCTCAAATTGCCGGGTTCAAAGCAGGTGGTGACGATTACATCAATAAACCTATCCGCCCAAAAGTTTTATTGAGTCGTGTTGAAGCTCTACTCAGAAGAAAACATGTCGGTGATACACCGGAAGAGCAGTATAATGGAAAAGTTATTCTTGACAGAGAAAGATTTCTTTTACTACTTGAAGGAAATGAAATTCAACTACCCAAAAAGGAATTTGAATTACTCGAATTGTTATTATCAAAACCAGGCAAAGTCTTCCCACGTGATCAAATCTTATCAAAAGTGTGGGGTGATGATACAATAGTTGGAGAACGAACGATAGATGTTCACATAAGAAAATTACGAGAAAAGATCGGAGATTCTTACATTCGCACTATAAAAGGTGTAGGTTACACCTATAACGAAGTGTGAAAAGTAGAAAACCGTTACATATTATCCTTCTAGGATCTTTAATCCTTGGGGTGATTACACTAGGATTATTATTTCTGGTATATGAAATAATTGGTTTGAACATTCAGCTTTTTTGGATTATTCCACCGGCAGTGACTGTTCTCTCTTTCCTAGTTTTCTTTTTCTTTGTAGAGCGATTCATTCACAACAAAATAAAACTGATCTATCGGGTTATTCGAAAGGGTAATGAGCTTGATCAAAATCGTATATCCATTTCCATGACTGAAGACATCATGGGCGAAGCTGTTCAGGAAACTGAATCATGGGCTCGAGAGCGGCAGCAGGAAATAACCAAATTGAAAGAGCAAGCTCAATTCAGAAGAGAATTTCTAGGTAACTTGGCTCACGAGTTAAAAACACCCGTTTTTAGTATACAGGGATATATTCTTACTTTATTGGAAGGAGGTTTAGAGGACGAGAAAGTAAATCGTAAGTTTTTAGAAAGAGCATCATTCGCCACAGAAAGAATGGCTGCTATACTTGAGGATCTTGATGAGATCACGAAGATGGAGGTTAACCGGTATGAACTGCACATGACTCGTTTTGACCTTGTAAAGTTAACCAGAGACATCATCGAAAGTGCCGAAGAGCACAAACCGGAGAAAAAAGTGCATGTTCGAATGCAGAAAAATTATGATCCAATATTCGTCAAAGCAGATAAAGGTAAAATCAGTCAGGTACTAACAAACCTCATTCTCAACTCTATTAACTATGGTAAAGAAGAGGGAAACACGGTTATCAGATTCTATCCTATGGACAAAGTTATCATGACTGAAGTATCAGATGATGGCCCAGGTATTGCAGAAAAAGATCTTTCTCGTCTTTTCGAACGTTTTTATCGAGTTGAGCAAAGTAGGAATAGAAACGAGGGAGGATCTGGATTAGGATTAGCGATCTGTAAGCATATTATCGAATCACACAACCAAACCATCAATGTTCGCAGTACAGTTGACGTTGGTAGTACATTTACTTTTTCTTTGCCGAAAGGATAATGGACCTGATTACTTTCTTCAAGGATAAATCGTTGGTTGAACTGCTTATCTTATAAATTTTAGTTACTTTAATTCTCAAAGGAAGCATATGCTCTATCGTTTGCTCAAATTTGTAATTGGTATAGGTATACGGTTATACTACAAAGAGATACGGATCAACAACAAAAAGTATCTTAAAAGTGGCGGTAAACCTATGATCATAGTGGCCAATCATCCTAACACGCTCATGGATGCCTGGGTGATTGGTATGGTATGTAATCAACCGATCTATTACATGGCAAAAGCTACCCTTTTTGATTCCTCTTTTAAGCTAAAGTTATTACGCAGTCTGAATATGATCCCGATCAATCGAAAAGGAGAGGGAACAATAAAAGGTGTGGACAATCAAGACTCTTTGTCAGAATGCTACAAGATCCTTTCTGAAGGAAAAACGCTAGTCATTTTTCCAGAAGGAACAAGTTATAAAGAGAGAGTTTTGCGAAAGCTGAAAACAGGTACAGCTAGAATTGCACTTGAAACAGAACATTTGAACGACTGGAAGCTAGATGTTCAGATCGTAGCAGTTGGACTTAATTATTCACAACAAGAACGATTTCAAAGTGATATTCTGATCGATATCGATAAACCGAGAAATGTTCAACAGTACAAAGAAGAGTATGAAACAGATAAACGAGCAGCTGCACAGCGTTTGACCTCATCCATTCGTAAACGACTTGAAGATGTTCTCGTAACCGTTGAATCTCAGGATGAAGAACTATTGGTGGATCAGATCTATCGAGTATTAAATACAAAATACTCAAATTCAGAAAAGGGGGTAAACAAGGAGGTCAAGGAAATGAAAGAGATCACAAAACGTCTCGATGAAATTAAGATCCTACAACCCTGGCTTTTGGAAGAAATAAAGATCAAGATCAAATCCATTAATTGGAAACTCGAAAAAATGCATATCCGAACAGACTTTCTCGATAGAAAGTTCAGATCTATTGCCTTCTTTCGACAAATAATGATCTCCATTCTTTTTGTGTTGATCGCTCTACCAATAGCTCTATTTGGTGTGATCCATAATATTTTCCAATACCTTTTCGCAGATTGGCTGGTACCAAAGATCTCAACAGATATTGAGTATTATGCACCACTTGCTATTCTGGTCGGTATTGTTCTTTATCCATTGATCTATACTGGAGCTGCAATAGGTGCATACCATCTATTTGATTTAAACTGGTATTCATTACTCATATACATTGTATTGATGCCACTTACTGGACTCTTTGCTTATTGGTTCGCCAAATACTTGAGAAACATCAGTTATCAATGGCAGTACATGTTACTTCTTGTAGATAGAAAACAAACATTGAAAGAACTTCAACAAGAGAAAGGGCGTTTAAAAACACTTGTTTTTGACACGTAGTTTATTCTCAAATTTGAAATCTTCAATCTTTTACACCACAAATAAAAGCGTATTTTTGTAGTTGTATAATCCTACTAAATAATTCATGCTGATGAGATATTTCGTTTTGATAATTCTTTTAGTTGCTTTGATTTCATGCAATGAGAACAAAGATGAAGGTAAAGAGAAAGAAAATGAACAAAATATTGAGCAATATCAAGCACTAAAAACGCTCGATAGAAATGGTCGCTACACTGAATGGTACCCTGGACACAAGCAAATTAAAATTAAGGGCCGAAAAGATGAAGAAGGAAGACGTCAGGGAATATGGAAACTATTCACAAAAGACGGCATTGAACTTTCAGTAACAGTTTATACCGATGGAAAAAAGAATGGGCATATTATCGTTCGTTATCCAACGGGAATTGTTCGTTACGCTGGGCGATATGATATGGATGAACGAGTGGGCGAATGGAAATTTTACGATCAATCAGGTCAATTGATAAAAACAGAAAATTACGGTAACGCAAAATAATGGCAAGGATCCCCTCACATATCATTGATGAGATCATGAGTACTGCTCGAATTGAGGAGGTAATCGGTGATTATGTACAGTTGAAGAAATCGGGATCAAACTACAAAGGATTAAGCCCTTTTACAGAGGAAAAGACACCCTCTTTTATGGTGAGTCCAGCGAAACAAATCTTCAAATGTTTTTCTACAGGAAAAGGAGGTACTGTTGTTAGCTTCTTAATGGAAATGGAGCAATTTAGTTATCCAGAAGCATTAAAAACACTTGCAGAGCGATATAACATCCAACTCCCTGAAGAAAAGCCATTAACCCCAGAAGAAAAGCAAGAAATCACAGAAAGAGAGAGTCTTCAGATCATTAATGATTATGCCAGAGACTTTTTCGTGGATACAATGCATAATTCCGATGAAGGTAAAACGATCGGTTTATCATATTTTAAAGAAAGGGGGTTTCGTCAAGATATTATTGAGCGATTTCAATTAGGGTATTGCTCAAGAAAGGAAAAATCTTTTACCGAAACAGCCCTTGAAAAGGGGTATAAACAAGAGTATCTGGAACAGCTAGGCCTGACCAAGGTCAAGGACGACAGAAGTTTTGATTTCTTCAGTGGTCGGGTGATGTTTCCTATACATAGTGTTTCCGGAAAGGTTTTAGGTTTTGGAGGACGAACGTTACTAACCGATAAAAAAGTTGCGAAATACTTCAATTCTCCCGAAAGTATTCTCTACAACAAAAGTAAGATCCTGTATGGGATCTATTTTGCGAAAAGTGAGATCATCAAGCAGGATAACTGTTATTTGGTAGAAGGATATACCGACGTGATCAGCCTGGCACAATCAGGAGTAGAAAACGTGGTTGCCAGTAGTGGGACTTCGCTTACAAAGGAGCAGATCAAATTGATCCAACGTTATACGAATAACATAACAGTTCTTTACGATGGAGATGCAGCTGGGATCAAAGCTTCTTTCAGAGGTATCGACCTTATCCTCGAGGCTGGAATGGACGTAAAAGTTCTTTTATTCCCAGATGGCGATGATCCCGATTCCTATGCAAAAAAAGTAGGAGCTGATGAGCTTCAGGAATACATCAACAACAATCAGAAAGATTTTGTTGGATTCAAAACAGAGGTACTATTAGAAAGCACCGGAAACGATCCAGTAAAAAGAGCAAAACTCATTAAAGAGATCGTAACCTCAATTGCTCTTATTCCTGACAGTATAACTCGTTCAGTATACGTTAAAGAAACGGCTGCTCAATTCGAAATGGCTGAGCAAACGCTCATAAACGAGTTGAACTCAATTAGACGAAAACTACAGAATGAAAAACAAGGTATTCGTCAACCAGACCTTCCTGATGTTCCCCTTCCAAAAGAAGATAAACAGCAGATTGCTCAAGAGAATAGAAGAACCTTCTTTGACCAGGAACAGGATCTTATCAGGATCTTAATTCTTTATGGGTCAAGAGCTTTAGAAGTTGAAAAACCTGCTAACAGTGAAGAGTCGGAAGTTGTTGAAACAAGCGTTGCCGAACTGATTATTTTCGAATTGCAACGAGACGAATTGTTCTTCGACAATGAATTATTTCAAAAGATCTTCAAACGTTGCGAAGAAGGACTAGAAGAAAACATCCTTTACGAGCCTACAAATTTCCTTCGTCTTGAAGATCAGGAGATCGTAAAATTTGTTAGTAACCTTATGTCACCACGCTATGAACTCAGTCGCAAGTGGCTGGCTGATTTCAGAATCGAAACAAATGAAGAGATCCACAAGTTGGCTCAAGCGGTTAAAGAGTCGCTATACGCATTCAAAAAGGCGAAGATCATGTCTCGTATAGATGAAATTCGAGAGCAACTCAAACCAGCTGGAGATCCATTGCCTGATGATAAGATCAATGAATTATTGAAGGAACAAATTCAGCTCGAACGAATTAAAGGTAGTTTTGCTCAGCAGTTAGGCAGAATTATAATTTAACATTTATCACATTTGCATCGTTAAACTTTGTGTAAATTTGGACTTGAAAATTGATGAGTGACAAGATGGTATCGTTATTCTTAGAATTTCCCGTTGGACCTTACACCGCATCGATCTGGGTTGTACTGATCTGGATTGCGATTCTGATCGCTACAGTCTTCTTGACAAAGATAATACAACGTTTACTTAAGCGTTACCTTAAACGTCCAAACCTTAAAATACGAGGAACAAGAATTACCCTTCTCCGGATTCTAAATCAGGTAATTTACGTTTCAGCATTTATTTTAGCTTTTCAAGCCTTCCGAATAGAAGAAGACGAGATCTCATTACGCGTCTTTTTGCAATATGATATCATACCCAAGTTTGGTAGTTTCCACCTGAGTTTTATGGATATCATATCCATCGTGATCCTTTTTGCAGTCTGTCGTTTCATAATCAATGTTTTCCGTATTTACATGGAACGTAGATTCAAGGACAGTGAGGATTTTGATGAAGGAACTCGTTTCGTATATGTTCAATTAGCGAAATATATTGTTTACACGTTCGCTGTAATCATTTCGCTCCAGATCCTGTTTGAAAATCTAAGCTTTCTATTAACTGGTTCTGCTGTTTTCTTAGGTGCGCTTGGTTTTGGTGTACAAAACATTTTTAAAGACATGGTTTCTGGAATAATTCTTTTATTCGAGGGCACCATAAAAGTGGGTGATATCATTCGCGTGATACAACCTTCAACTAGTGAAGAAATGATCGCTCGAGTTTTAAAGATCAATGTACGAACGACAAAGATCGAAACAAGGGACGGAAATACGTTGATCATTCCAAACTCAACACTAACACAAGATCACGTAGAGAACTGGAGTTTTGGTTCCGATCTTACAAGATTCAATATTAAAGTTGGTGTTGCCTATGGTTCAGACACAGAGCTTGTTCGAAAATTACTCAAACAAGCAGCTCTTAGTCATCCTGAAGTAAAAAAGACGGAGCCGATAATTGTCCGAATGAATGATTTCGGAAACAACGCGTTGGAAATGGAACTTTTCTTTTGGGCAGACCAAACATGGCAAGTCGAGCTTCACAAATCAGAGATACGTTTTGAGATCGACCGATTATTCAGACAGCATGGTATAGTAATTCCATTCCCTCAAAGAACATTACATATTCCAGAATCAGTAAAGACTACTTCTTCAAAAAGTACAGATGAATAAGATCAATCTACAGTTTCTGCAACTGCAGTAGGTCGAAGATCTTTTATATTCAATTGCAGTGTTGTACGACCTCGAAACTGATTCTCCTCAAGTGTATAAACTACATCAATAGCTCCTCTATTAGCCATTTCATGTGCCTCAGGAAATGAAAACGCAATGGCATCAATAGGTTTATCATGTCCCGGTTCAATTAATTGCATTTTTACGTGTTCACCTTTCAACAACTTCGTGTTCTTTGCAAAAACATTTCTTGTCAGAAAAACAGGTTTCATATTTCCGGGACCATGCGGTTCGAACTGTTTCAAAATTCTCTTTAGTCGGGGAACTTCATGTATAGATTCACCTTGATTAAATATTGACTCAAAAGATATTTCCTTCTCCAGTATTTGCTCTGGTATAAGAGATTCACTATCTATTCTTCTTCGGACCGCATCATCAAAACAAGTAGAAAACTCTTCTAAATTTTCTGTCTTTAAGCTCATTCCCGCAGCATAAAAATGACCGCCATATCTTTCTAAAAGATGCTCACAATCCTCAAGAACATCATAAATATTGACCCCTGAAATACTTCTAGCTGAGCCTGTCCACTCCCCCCCTTCTTCGGGCTGTGTTAAAACGATCGTAGGGCGATAGTGCTTTTCGATCAATCGAGAAGCGACAATTCCAACTACTCCTTTATGCCAACCCTTTTTATATACGAGGTTAGTCACTTTACTTTTATGCTCAGGATCATCAGCTATCATCATCAAGGCTTCATCTGTGATGAGTTTATCTATCCTCCTCCTCTCATCATTATCGTTATGAATTGATTTAGCGAGTTTTCTTATTTTGTCTTGATCCGTTCCAATCAAAAGATCAACCGCCTGTTTTGCGTCTCCCAATCTACCAGCGGCATTGATCCTTGGAGCAATTGAAAAAACAACATCCGTTAAGGTAAGCGGTTTTTCCTTCTTTGCTAATTTCAACATTATATCAAGCCCTGGCCTTGTTTCCTTATTTAGCACTTGTAATCCATATTGAGCAAGTAGACGGTTCTCTTCCGTAACTGGAACAATGTCCGCTCCAATACTGATCGCTAAAAGATCCAGGTAATCATATAGCTTCGCTTTTTCAAAACCCAATTTATCGATCAAACCTGACAAGAGCTTGAACCCAACTCCACAGCCTGATAGTTCTTTATATGGATATTCACAGCCTTCTTGTTTTGGATCTAAAATAATAGCTTGTGGCAATGATTCTCCCGGCGTATGGTGATCACAGACAATTACGTCAATTCCATTTTCTTTTGCTTTCTGTATTGGATCAATCGCCTTGATCCCACAATCAAGTGTTACGATCAACCCAAAACCGTTTTCAATCGCAAAATCGACACCTTGGATACTTAATCCATATCCTTCTTCATATCGATCTGGAATATAATAATCAATAGCTTCCGTATGATCGCTTAAGTATCCATAGAACATAGAAACTGCTGTTGTCCCATCTACATCATAATCACCATAAACAAGGATCTTCTCACCTTCTTCAAGAGCCTGTTGCAGACGATCAACTGCGGCCTGCATATTTTTCATTAAAAAAGGATCATGCATTTCATCGAGGTTTCCTCTAAAAAAGGTTTTTGCCGAATTGAAGTCCTTTATCCCTCGTTGGATCAGCATATGAGCTACGATCTCCGAAACATTCATCTCCTCCTTCAGTCGACTAACATCCAAAGGGTTAGGAGCATCCTTAACAAGCCATTTTTTTCTCATCATTCTAAGATTGATTTTAAGTTAGGTTTATTGAAGATAGTAAAAATTATTACCTGTTCGTAGAAATAAAATTCAATAACTTTTCAAAAACTCAAGTTCAATGATTTCAAGTGTTTCAGGATTTTTTATTATTTCCTGACATCGAAATGTTAAAATAAAGACCTTCTTTTTTTGGTGAAAAAAACTTCTATCAACTACATTTAAACAAAAAAGCACATGTCAGAAGAGCAAATACACGCAGAGATCAAAACACTTCAAGGTCAACTTACTGGGAATCTGTTTGAAGATGGTGAAACGCAGCAAAAGATCTACGAATTGAAAAAGCAACTTCAGCCTGAGATCGAAGAAAATCCAGAATTGGACAATTACGATGATGAAGGATGCCTTTACTGTGGTAGTTAATTCATCTGGTTTGATTTTTGATACCTATCGCGCATGAAAATTTACGTGCGTATCATACTTACTTTTTCCTTACTATTCAGTTTAACTGGTTGTTTTGAATTGATCGAAGATACTACGATCCATAATGATGGTTCTGGTGATTACAAATTAACACTGAATTTAAGTGCAAGTCAAACCAGACTGAACTCCATTATGGCGCTCGACTCTATTGATGGTAAGAAAGTTCCATCCGAAGAGGAGATTCAGCAGGAATTATTGGATTTTGTCGATCGAATGAATGCTGAAAAAGGGATTTCCAATACAACCAGTTCGTTTGATTCTGAAAATTGGATCTTTAAGTTCTCATGTTCTTTTGACTCTTTGTCTGTTTTAAAATCTGCGATCTATGAAGCTAGTCAAAAATGGTCTTCACAGAAAAATGCAAGCGATCAAAAACTAAACGACATTGATCTGAATTTTTCCAACAATACATATACGAGAAAATTCTCGGCGAACGTTGACGAAAAGGTTAAAGAAAAAGTAAAGAAAGATGAAGATTTCGGTAAATTGTCCGAAGGAAAGTGCGTGTTCATTCAGCGCTTCGATAGTCCAATAAAGTCTATAAACAAAGATTATGTTCGTGTGGCGAAAAACAAAAAAGCAAGTATGATGATGACTACTCCAGACAAGATCATCAATAATCCAGCTATTCTGGACTATAGTGTTGAGCTTTCAAATTAACACAACTTCACGGTATTGTTTCGCACTTATGCCTTTTTAAACTTACATTTGCTACAAATACTTTATTATGAAATTTATCTACTCTCTGTTAGTTGGTCTATTATTCTCCAATCTAACTATCGCTCAAGCAATTGAAATCATACCGAACTCGGCCTACATGGTCTTTTCCGCCGATATGGGAAGAATGACAAAATCCATGACCATTTCTGAAATGGATGAATACAAGTTTATTCAACAACTAGTGCGTGAGTTCTCAGGATCGAATAAAGAAAATGTATCACTGAAAGATCTTGGTGTTGACTACAAGGGTAAACTTGCCATCTACACAGGAGATCACGATGCTTATTCTTATGTGGGTGTAGCGATTGATATAAAAGATAAAAATACATTCATGGCTAATGAAGCTGTGCGAAAAGAATTCAATAGTGATCTTAAATCTAAGGGTTATTCTGAATCAGGAAGAAGTATTGGAATACTGAACAGAAAGTCTTTTAGCAGAATTGAACTCAATTGGAAAGATCGTTACTTCAGAAAAATAACAGACAGCATCTTTGACGCGAACAAATGGGAACGCCCTTACAATTACTATTATGAAGGGTTTTATGAAGAAAGTATTTATGCTGAGGAAATGGCTGTCGAGGAAACTTGGGAGGAAGAGGTAGAAGAGGTAGAAGAAACACCAGAGCAAGAAGAAACTGAAAGCATGGAGGAAAAGTATGAACGAATACTTGACTCAGTAAGAGTAGCAGAAAAAGATAAACTTCGAAAAGATCTTTACGAACAGGTTTCAAGTAAAGAAGGACTTGCTAAACAAAGTGAAGAATTCAATAAAACAATGAATGTCGCGGCTGACGGCTCTCTTTTCTGGAACCCAGCCAAAATGAATGCCTACGATGATGATATTTTCAGGTACAACCCATTTATGAGTGCGATGTATGAGTTTTCAGACAATGTTTGGCAATCTGCTCACATGAATATGACCAAAGATGGAATGAACGTTGAGTGGTTCACTTACGGTGATGAAAAAATGATGTCGGTTGCAAAAGCGGGAATGGATAAAAAATTCAACAATGAACTGATCAAATACATTCCTTCTTACTCTCAAGGTGTTGCAGCATATAACTTCAATATGCTGGGTGCATATGAGGCCGTTAAAGAAACTTACATGCCCGTATTAGACAACTCGAAAAAACCAGAATACTTACTTACTTCAGCAGTTTGGTCTACGATAGATGAGATCATTGATGAGAGCGCAGTGGCACAAGTTTATGGAGCAAACATGATCTTGTCGTATAATGGAATGAAAGAAATGACCTTAACGAAAACGACCTATGATTATGACGAAGAAACATTCGAGTATACAGAAAGAGAAGAAGAATACCAGGATCTCCTCCCGATCATGACTTGGGCTATTTCAACAGACAAAGCCTATTTATTGAAGAAGTATATGAAAGCTTCAAAGGCGTATGCAGAAGAAGAGATCGTAGCCCATGAAAAGTATTACGAGATCAAAAAAGGTCCTATGGGAGGAACTCCTTTTTACGTAGTTGTGAAGCCTTCAACGATCATTGTAACAAATGACAAAAACCTTGTTCAGGATAACATAAATGGATACGAGAAAGGAGTTAGCAAGGAGATCGCCAAAGCAATAAATGAAACCAAAGCTATCTATGCCAATATGGACATGCAGCAAATGCCTGATGATATTTTGAAGTTTGCTACCAATGGTAAGGATCGTGACTTCGTTGAAGCCATGAAAGATAAAACTGGAAGCGTTGAATTCAAAATGGCTGAGGTTACAGATAGTTATCAGAAAATGACGGCTTTATTCAAATACGACCAGAATTACAAGAATGGTATGTTCTACATTATGGACATCATTGATACGCTTACAGCTCGCGATAATGAAAGAGGAATGTAATGTACAAAAAGCTTGTTCTCATATTTATAGCTGCACTGTCTGTAACAATTTTCTTTGTTATCAGAACAGTAAATAAAAAAGATTCCTTTTCGCTAGTCGAACAAATGGAGGAGCGACAAGTAATGGGTGTATTTAACTTAACCCAGCTCATCAATGATGGAAAGTCGATCGGTCAGAAACTGAAAACTTTTGGATTGGCTGAAATGTATTTCGATCAGGTCGCTGAAACATTGAAGAACTCTGGGCTTCGTTTGGATAAAGTATATTACAGTTTAGAAACGCGTCAAACTTTTAAACGCTCGATCTATTTTGAGATCATCGATCAGAAGTCGCTTCGCAGTACAGTCAATGATTTTACTTCATTTTACTACATGGAGCAAGATTCACTGGACACATCTATTTATTTCTCTGAAGAATATAATATTGCTTTACGAATCGAAAAAGATTGGTTAGAAATAATTCAAGGTGATATTTCAGACCTGGAACAACATCCAGGAATTTCAAATACCGCGAAGCAACTCCTGGAAAAAGAACATTTCTTCATTCTTAACCCAACAAAGAATAAACAATTCGATAGCCTTGAATACATTTTTGGCAACTACGATTACGATTCTATTCTGACAGTTTCAGGCGAATGGTACTGTAATCGAAGTAATGATCATCCCGTCCAGATTGCAAATGAAAAGATTGCATATTATCCAACTGATAAAAATGTACTTTCTGCTTTTTTAAATGTTGACCGGACGAGATGGGAAGGGTATAAAAACGAATATCTACAAGAGCGATTGGAGTCAGCCTACAGTAATGGGATGTTTGATTATCCATCCATGAGTGAACATTGGATGGGTCAATTTGCCTTTAATTTTGGTGGTAAAAAAGAACACGTCACTACCAAAATCGTAACAGAGTTTGACGAGAATTTCAATCAAATCGAAAGAAAAGTTACTGAAACTGATTCCATTCGAGATGTTGGTTTTGTCTTTTCTACCAATGATTCAGAGAAACTTCATCAGGAATTATTGAATCAGTCCAATATTGAAGAAAAGAAAGGTGATACATACATTGCTTTATTGCCACCCTTAAAGCCCAAATATTTTGATGAAAAACTTTTGTTGAGTACAGCAGAAAAAGAGCTTGAAATTAGAGATGTTAGTGAGGTCATAAATTTCGATTTTCAGAGCTCTCAGCTCGATGCTATATTCAGTGCGAACACAAAACAAAGTACGCTTTACTTTAATTTTCAGCTGATCCCAAAGGTATCTGGGAAGGTTAAATTTGATGAAATACTCAACGTTTTCCTTTAATCGATCGTCTGGACATTATAGAAGTATTTTGTAAATTTAATGACAGATAAATAATCCTACTATGAAAAAACTCTACTCAATGATGTTAGGAGTAGCACTCACTACTTCCTTATTTGCACAACAGAATATTACTTCTGTTCAGGATGGAAATGCAACAAACCCATTGGTTTGGGATTGTACATGTATTCCTACACCAGATGATAACATCACAATTCAACATAACATTGTCATGAATTCTGATTGGATCGTGAACAATGGAGGATCAATAACTATTGATGGAGGAGCTTCTTTTATTCAAGATGCACAATATCGAACAATTTTATTTGATGGCGGAGGATCTATGTTTACCAACTATGGTCAAACTGAATTGACGAATATCGGATTTTCAAATGGTGCTGAAGGCCACAATCATAGTTCGCTAAGTCTGGATACTGCTCTATGGGTTGGACCTGGTTCAATGTATATGAATCATGGACTAACACAAAATGTAGATAGTACATATATTCAGGGAATGTTCATGAATGAAGGTACTTACGGTCAGGGTGATTTCCTGAACGAAGGAATGATGTCTAATACAGGGTATATAACGGTTGATTCGTTGTATAACAATCAAGGAACGATCAATTCAACGGCTGGTAACATTATTACGGACGATTTTGCAAGCAATGGAACGGTTAACATCTCTGGAAGTTCATACATGATCATTACAAATGACTTTTTGAATGCAGGAACATTAAATCTTGCAGCAGGAAGAGATATTCGAATCGGAAGTGACTTCCTGAATGCGAGTGATGCAGACACAGCACTAGTTGTCAATGATGGTTTGATCGAAGTGGGAAATGACTTTTCAAACATTGATACGATCCGAGGATCAGGGTTGTTTTGTATTGCTCAGAACTCTTCCAATGCAGGCGATGTAATTGGCACACTCGATATTTGCGATAACACAGGAACAAGCATTTTTGATCTTAACACTGGAAATGTTGATGCTACAGTTACGAATTGTAATTCTGGTTGTAATGTTGGGCTGGAAGAGAATACAGAAATTGAGATATCTCTTTATCCAAACCCTGTATCAACTAAATTGAATATAGACGGAATAGCGTCAGGTCAAGTTGTTATAACAGACGTTATGGGGAATGAAGTTCACAATTCTTCATTTGAAAATCAGATCGATGTTAGCAAACTTAAAACAGGAGTATATTTCACGACAGTATTCTACAACAATAATAAACAGACACTGAAGTTTATTAAACGATAAATTAAATTGAACGAAATAAAAAAGGGCGATTTCAAATGGAAACCGCCCTTTTTTAATTGAATACTTCAAATTACTCCTCAACAAAGAGCTTTTTCAATTCCGTTGCCTCTGATGGATCCATTTTACCAGCGAGAATAAGACTTAACTGTTTTCTTCTTAATGCTCCATCATATCGGTCTTTTTCCTCCGAAGTCTCTGGGTCGATCTGCGGAACACTAATCGGTCCACCATTCTGGTCTACCGCAACAAACGTATAAATTGCTTCGTTGCGTTTTACGCGCTTACCAGAAACTTGATTTTCAACATATACATCAATGAAGACTTCCATTGAACTACGAAACGCTCTCGAAACTTTTGCTTCAAGTGTCACTACTGATGATTCCTTGATCGGCTTACCAAAGGAAACATTGTTTACTGATGCAGTTACCACTACCCTCCTACAATGTCTTTGTGCAGCCACTGCAGCTGTAACATCCATCCAGGCCAACAACTGTCCACCAAATAAATTACCATGGGGATTCGTATCATTTGGAAGTACGACCTTCGTAGAGATCGTTCTGGATTCTGACGGTTTTTTTGCATTCATACCACTACATTTTTTTACAAAGGTAATACTAATATGACTTTTAAAATTATTTCAGAAGCTCGCTTTTCTGGCAATACGTTACAATTTCAACACATCTTTACCATCGTGTCGTCAAATGTTTGAATTAGTCCTTACCTTTGCCCTATGAGTTTTGCAGTTGTCAAATCCTTACACTTGATCTTCATGGTGAGCTGGTTCGCCGGATTGTTCTATATCGTGCGACTTTTTATTTATCACACTGAGGCCCAGCGAAAGCCAGATGAAGCAAGAAAAATCCTTTCTGATCAATTTCAGATCATGGAAAGCAGGTTATGGTGGATCATCACTACACCAGCAATGATCCTAACACTGGTTTTTGGTTTTTGGATGCTTTACATATATGGATGGGAATGGTATAAGGCGAACATATGGATGCATCTCAAATTAGGTTTTGTTGGATTACTACTAGTCTACCATTTCGTTTCTCAAAAGATCATGTTTGATCTTAAAAAAGGTAAGTTTAAATGGAAAAGTAACGGACTAAGATTATGGAATGAAGTGGCAACTTTAGCCCTGGTTTCTATCATCTTCCTTGTTGTTATGAAAGACGAACTCAATTGGATCAAAGGGACAGTTGGATTTTTTGCAGTAGCAATAGCACTCATGATAGGAATAAAGATCTACAAACGTATCCGTTCAAAAAAAGCTGATTAATGACTTACATTGATACACATGCTCATTTGTATGCCGATAAGTTCGTTGAGGATCGTGATGAAATGATCCAAAGAGCTATCGATGCAGGTGTAAAGAAATTATTCCTTCCAAATATTGACGAATCAAGTATTGAAGGTATGGAGGCCCTGGTCGACAAATATCCAGGTGTTTGTTATTCAATGATGGGAATTCATCCCTGTGATATTGAAAAAGACTGGGAGGCTCAATTAGAACGAATCAAAGCGAAATTTGATCCTCAAAGACACATCGCGATTGGAGAGATTGGAATTGATCTTTATTGGGACAAAAGTCTACAAAAAGAACAAACAGAAGCTTTCAGAGCGCAGATCAATTGGGCAAAAGAGGTTGGTCTACCTATTGTGATCCACTGTCGCGAATCCTTCGATGAGATTTTTGAAGTACTCGATCAGGAAAATGATGATCGTTTAACGGGGATCTTTCACTGTTTTACAGGTACAGAGGAACAGGCGCAAAAGATCTTGAATTACGGTGGTTTTAAATTGGGCATTGGTGGCGTAGTAACTTTCAAAAATAGTGGTCTTGATAAATCGATAGAAAATATTGGTCCTGAAAACCTGGTGCTGGAAACAGATGCACCCTATTTAACTCCTCACCCTCATCGCGGAAAGCGGAATGAAAGCTCATACATACCATTGATCGCTATGAAACTTTCCTCAATCTATGGAATGGATGAGGAAAAGATCGGAAACATTACGAGCAAGAATGCGTTAGAGATATTCAAAATCGATCAATAGCAATGGAGTCAAAAGTACTACTCATATATACAGGAGGAACCATCGGGATGATAGAAGAACCCGAAACTGGCGTGCTTACGGCTTTTGATTTTGATCATCTTAGTAATCAAATACCTGAACTCTCGAGGCTCAATATGGAGTTGAAAGCCGTTTCGCTTGGTATGCCAATTGATTCTTCAGATATGAACCCTGAGATCTGGCAGGATATTGCTCAGCTCATCGTAGATAATTATGAAGACTATGATGGATTTGTTGTTCTACATGGTTCTGATACTATGGCGTTTACAGCAAGTGCATTGAGCTTTATGCTTCAAGGACTTCGTAAGCCTGTGATCTTAACTGGGTCACAACTTCCTATTGGTACCATTAGAACTGATGGTAAGGAGAACTTGATCACATCTATAGAAATTGCAGCAGCAAAAGATAATGAAGGAAATGCGATCGTTAGTGAAGTAGCCATATACTTTGAATATTCGCTTTATCGCGGAAATCGAACAACGAAAGTTTCAGCGAATGCCTTTGAGGCCTTTTTATCTCCAAACTATCCAGAATTAGCTGTGGCCGGCGTAGATATTCGTTTTGATACGAACGCTTTACTGAAGACTCGAAAAAGACAACTTCGCTTTAATCCAAAAATGGATGATCGAGTTGCATTGATGAAGATCTTTCCGGGGTTCTCAACTAAAGTTTATGAGCGATTATTCGACATTGAGCAAACGCGAGCTGTTGTCATTGAATCATTTGGATCGGGTAATGTCCCAAACAATAGTTCATTTTATGATATGATCGACAATTACATCCAGGATGGTGGTATAGTGATCAACACTACTCAGTGTTATACTGGGAATGTGGAACAAGGTAAGTACGCAAACAGTACAACATTTAATAAGTTGGGAGTGGTTAGTGGCAGCGACATCACAACAGAGGCGGCGATCACTAAGATCATGTATTTATTGGGGAATTGCACTTCAACAGAAGAGGTCAAAACACTATTTGCTCAGTCACTTGTTGGCGAAAAGAATGAAAGTTAGAAACGGCACTTTCTCAACCGTATAATCAACCTTTACAACCACACAATCAACCGTATATTACTTAATTATTAAGATAGCCAGCGCTTTACTCTGTGGATTAATATTTTTTTGTACTTTAGCCCGTCGAAAAGGATCAGGTCCTTTTAGTTGGAGAGGTGCAGGAGTGGCTGAACTGGCTCGCCTGGAAAGCGAGTGTTCCGATTGTATCGGAACCGAGGGTTCGAATCCCTCTCTCTCCGCCATTGGACTTGTAAATTTTTGGTTAAATTTGAATAATTAATAATTTTACGGAAACGATTAATTTTTAATCTTTGGAACATGAAAAAAATAGTTAGTTCTTTAGTAGTAGCTGGAATGTTGACATTCAGCTTTAGTAATTTCACAAACGCTCAGGAGGAACCTGCAGCAGAAGGAGACAGTACAGAAATGGCGGAAGGAATGGAAGCCGATTCTGGAGCAGTTGAAAACACAGAACCTGTTGAAGAGACAGATCTCGAGGCTCAGGAAGAAGTAGTATCAACTACTGATGATGCGGCCGAAGAAGAAAGCACTGATGAGGAAGCTGGATTCACGTCAACATTGAAAAAGAAGTTCATTGAGGGTGATCCTTTCTGGATGGGTATTGTATTGATCGCGTTGATCATTGGTATTGCTCTTTGTATCGAGCGTATCGTATACCTTAACCTTTCTTCAATTAACACAAAGAAATTCATTGCAGCGATCGAAGATGCGCTTGCTAGTGGAGGTGTTGAGGAAGCAAAAGAAATTTGTAGAAATACACGTGGACCAATTGCTTCGATCTTCTACCAAGGTTTATCAAGAACTGACGAAGGACTAGAGGCTGTTGAAAAAACAGTTGTAGCATACGGAGGTGTTCAAATGGGACTATTAGAGAAAGGTGTTTCTTGGATCTCATTGTTTATTGCACTTGCGCCAATGCTTGGATTCATGGGTACGGTAATCGGTATGATCCAGGCCTTTGAAAAAATCGTTGAAGATGGTCAGGTATCTCCAATTACAGTTGCCGGTGGTATTCAGGTAGCACTTTTGACAACAGTATTCGGTTTGATCTCTGCAATCATCCTTCAGATCTTTTACAACTACATCGTTTCTAAAGTAGACGGTATTGTAAATGAAATGGAGAATGCATCTATCACATTAGTTGATATGATGATCAAGTACAAGATCGCTAAGTAAGCGGCAAGTACTTCAGAAATTAAACGAATTGATAATTAAACAACCATTATAATTATGGGAAGTGAAAAGAAATTAAACATTCTGGGGATCATCATTAAGGTGATCATCATTGCCCCAGCTCTTATCGCAGGTTTATTAGTGATGGGTTCTGGTGTAAATGCAGAAAGTCCGGAAATGGAACAGCAAGCATTTATGGATAGTGTATCCTTTGGTGCTGTAACGAACATAAGTTTCATCGCTATTATTGCGGCAGTTGTGCTTATACTTGGATTCTTTGCAATTCTTTTAGCTACTCGTCCTGGAACAGCGATCAAATCGATTCTTGGAATCATTATCGCGGCAGTGGTATTCTTTATCCTTTATTCTGTAGGAACAACGGATACCGTTGAATCACTGAACGTTCAAGGAGGGATCTCAGCGAGTGAATCGACAATGAACTTCACTCATGCGGGTATCTGGACCGCGATCATCGGAATGGTGATCAGTGCAGTACTTGCGTTATTCATGGGATTCATTATGAAACTAGTTAGAAACATATAAGGATGGCAAAGCGAGAAGCACCAGAAATTAACGCAGGATCGATGGCGGATATCGCCTTCTTGCTACTCATCTTTTTCCTTGTGACAACCACAATGGACAAGGATACTGCATACCTGCGTAAAATTCCAAAGAAGGTTGAGAATGTAGATTCTCCTCCAGTTCAGAAAAAGAACATTTATAAGATCGTTATCAATAGTAAGCAACAGATTCAGGCACGAGATTCTGTAATCGACATCAGCGAGATCGAAAGTCTTAATGGTAGAATTAAGCACTTCTACTTAGTGAATCGAGATAAGAAAACAAATCGTGAGCAGAACTATCCTTATTATGCATTCGGTACAAAAGAGCTTTATCAGACAAATCTTGATAACAACTACAATAAGTTAGATGCTCTTGAAGCTCAGGAAGAGATGACAGAGAAGATCGAGAAAACCATTGAGCAGACCATGGTTGCCATTGAAAAATGGAATGAAAAACTCGATATGATCACGATGTTCTCTAAATACAGTGGTAAGCGTGAAATGCCTGAGATCGCATTCGAGGCACACGTTAGATTAGAGTCTTTCATTGATACTGATTACTCTGCATACGTAGCTGTTCAATCTGAGGTTCAGAAGGCAGTTACCGAATTGCGTAATGAAGAATCGGAAGCCCTGTTTGGAATAACGTACTCGGCAATGAAGAAGTATTACCAACAAAATTTGTTGGAGGATACTCCGAAAGTGCGAGAGTATAGAGAGAAAATGGATTTGATAGAAAACTTGTTTCCACTTCGAATCATTGAAGTGAAACCAAATAAGTAAGATATGTCAAAGTTTAGAAAAAAAGACGGTAAAGGAGCTCCAGGGATTAATACATCATCCCTCCCGGATATTGTATTCATGCTTTTGTTCTTCTTCATGGTTGCAACTACAACCAAAGAAATAGATCCGTTAGTTCAAGTAAGACCAGCAACTGGTGTTGGACTAAATGACCTTACTCCTTTTAAACAGCGTTCTGAGGTAGACTTTGTATACCTTGGTGAGCCATTGAGTGGAGATATTTCAAAGTTTGAAAAAGGTATTGCTATTCAATATGATGGAATCATCCACAAAGATGGTATTGATCACATCGATGAATGGAAACAAGAAAAATTTGCGAGCAAACCTGCTGAATTCACTGCACCTCGAGAAGAAGTAATTACTTGCTTCAAGGCAGACGAAACAGTACCTATGGGAATCATTTTCCAGGCTCGTGAGTTACTGGGTAATGCCAATTTCAACTCGATCGGTTATTACGCACAAGAGAAAGGAAATAAACGCGATTACAACATTCGTCAACAGTAAATTATGTTGTAGTTCGCTTTCTAAAGAACTGATAATAGAGCAGTCCCATCAGCAGCAATGTTGATGGGATTGTTGTTTTAGGATCAATGTTCTCCATCCAGGTTGGAAAGCTCTCTGTTGACAACCACCATAAGTTGATGATATTATTCAACCCGTGAAGAATTACACCAGTCCATATATTAACACTGAAATAGTAGATCATTCCAAGCGCTAGTCCAAAAGTAAAAAGTGGCAGAAACTGTAAATAATTGAAATGAAGGATAGCAAATATAAAAGCACTACCGATCAAACTAACCCAAAGTTGTTTGGTATAACTTAGCATGTGTCCAAATAGTAATCTTCGGAAAGCAAATTCTTCTGAGACCCCAGTGATCACACCTATGATCAATACACCTATCCAAAAAGATAGATCACTGGTACTACCTAACAATTCAGACATTTGAGCATCGGAAACGATCTTCTGCTGTTCTAATTCCTTAAAAACTCCAATTGACTCGGTAAACCAAATATTAATCTCACTGAAAAAAGGAAGCAATAAAAAAATGGAAACGAACAATAAAACGGACCATGAAATTCCCTTGATATTGACTTTTCGTAGCTTGAGTTTAGAATCACTCCATAAGGCAAATAAAATGCCCGGAATAAGTAGAAAACCAACTTGAAAGGGAAAGTAATACATCATCATAAACTGAACAGGAAAGTTCTTCTGTTGAATCATGATATCATCTAAAGGCATAGAAGGATACAAACTACTCGTGATCAAAGCGACCAACATAGATAGAATAATAAAAGAAACAGCTCCAATAAGTATCAAGACGATGAGCTGCATGAATGGAGAAAATCCCTGAAATCGATCCTTCATTAGAGTACTTCTTTTCGTTGACTATCTAATTTGAGTAGAATAAACATCATCATTAAGAACGACATCATGGAAGAGCCCCCGTAACTGAAAAATGGCAGAGGAATCCCAATAACAGGAATTATCCCGATGTTCATTCCAACATTAATGGCGAAATGATAAAAAATGATCATCATTACAGCATAGGCATAGACTCGTGCGAATCTACTCTTTTGTCGCTCAGCAATAACAACCAGTCGAATAAGCAAAATCGTGAATAAAGTGACCAATAATAAGGATCCCATAAAGCCCCATTCCTCGGCATAGACAGAAAAGATAAAATCAGTTTCACTTTCAGGAACGTGCTGAGACCTTGGACTTGCCAAAAGGGCCTCTTGATACCCTGCCCCAGAAAAACCACCTGACCCAACAGCTGCTAGGGCTCTGTTTCTGTTGTAGTCTTTCCCATCCTTGTCCTCTATCTTTCCGAGCCACAGGTCAATTCTAACTTTTTGATGTGATTGAAGCACATTTAAATAAGCATAGGAGATGGTTCCTACAAAACCTATCGATACAAAATAGACGATCATTGCAATCGAAATAAATCGACGTCGCACTCGCTGAGAAATAAAATTTCTCACCAAGACGACTGCCAAAACGAAAATTATCGTCAAAATAGCGATCAATAGAGCCCAACCGGGAACGTCAAAACCTGGTAAAAAGGAAAAGCGATGCACAGATTCCGTAAAGTAAAGCGTTATGATGCTAAAGAAGATCACAACGAATAGTACGGGAATAAAGTGAACACCAACCCATGTTCTTTTCAACCTGAACCCCAGCAAATTATTAAACACAAAAAGTATGATCGGATCGAATGTGATCCCTTCTCGATACATTACAAAGAAGAAGGCTGTAAAGACTAAAAAAGTACCAGTATCATTCTGTAGTAAGATCAAACTCATCGTTACCAGAACAAGGCCAATAACAAAGATCACAGTTTTACGACTGACTTGTTTTGAACGACCTTGAGCTATCAGAAAAGCGATCATTAAGGAAGTAGTCAGTTTCGAAAACTCAGAAGGCTGAATACCAAATGGTCCGACTCCCAGCCATGAACGTGCACCATTGATCGGTTTGGTAAACAGCACAGCGATCAGTAGAAAAATCACAACTCCAAATGCTATCGGAGTTAATTTTCGTATATAATCTGCATCGATCAAGGCGGCAATTACACCCATAAATGTTCCAACACCGATCCACATGATCTGCTTACCGTACAACGTTCCAAAGTCAAATAAAAACGGTCTATCAGGATTGTAGGCTGCAGAATATAGATTCGTTACGCCCATAATAACCAGCAAAGCGACAATCAACGTTGTCCACCAATCCCATTGTTCCTTTTTTGTTAAACTTCTATCGCTCATGGATCAGATCTCCTTCCAGAATACGTTTTTCCTTGCGTTTACTTTCCTCACTAATATGACCGCGTAGATATTTTTCGATCATTAAACTGGCAATTGGTGCAGCCCATGTGCCTCCAAAACCAGCATTTTCTACAAATACCGCAATGGCGATCTTAGGCTTATCATATGGTGCAAAAGCCATAAATACAGAGTGATCTTCACCATGAGGGTTCTGAGAAGTACCTGTTTTTCCAGCTACTACGATATCATGAATCCTTGCTCTACGAGCTGTACCACCAGCTTCATTCACAACTTTTCGCATACCCTCTAAAACACAATCGAAATGTTCTCGATCGACCTTAGTATATTTTTTCTTCGTAAAACGGTCCAATGGTCCGGATTCACCTATGCTTTTTACAAAGTGAGGCTCATAATAGTATCCCTTATTTGCCATTATTGCGGCCAGATTAGCCATTTGCAAAGGTGTCAGTTTCACCTCACCTTGTCCTATGGAATTAGATCGAATCGTAGAAAATGCCCAACGATTTTCACCGTACCATCGGTTGTAAAACTCGACATTTGGGATCACCCCTCCTCGCAATCCGTATATATCCGTTTCTGGCTTTACACCCAAACCAAAGCTATTCATATAATCCTCCCACAACTCTAAACCTACGGCTGCATCTTTGAAAATACTCTCCTTTTTACCTTGTTGGATGATTCTCTTCACCTCATAATAAAAATAAGGGTTACACGAAAACTGTATTGCTTGAGATACATTTTGAGCATTTGGGTGGTTGTGACAACCAACTAACGCCTTATTACACGGAAAACCAGTTTCTTCATCGATAACTCCTTCCTGCAAACCGATAAGTGCCTGAACTGTCTTCAAGATAGAACCTGGAGGATATTCAGCTGCTAAAGGTCGTGGGAAGAATGGTCGCAGAGAATCCTCATAGAGCTTCATATAGTTCTTACGAATATTTCTTGCTCCAACCATTAAATTTGGATCGTAATTCGGCGCGGACACAAGCGCCAGGATCTCTCCTGAAGATGGTTCTATCGCTACAATAGCTCCTAGTTTATTTTGCATAAGTTTTTCACCGTATCCCTGAATATCGATATCTAGGCCTAAATGCAAAGGAGGCCCTTGAAGTGCATTCGTATCTAGTTTACCATCGGCAAAGTTGTCCACCGCTCTTCCTCTTGCTGAGGTCAAGATCATATGTACCCCTTTCTGCCCACGAAGTTCATGCTCATAATAGCGCTCAAGACCAGAACGACCAATAAAATCTCCCACGCTATAGAAGTAACGATCAGCATTCAACTCATGGGGTCTGATCTCGTTAAGATAACCAAAGATGTTCGCGCCATAAGGAAATGGATAGTTCCTCATACTCATAGGTTCTTCGTAAAACCCTTTGAAATTCGGCAGATCAACAGCAATTTGAGCAACCTCATCTGCCGAAAGTTCTGTTAAAAAGGCATAAGGTAAATATGACCTATAATCATTTACAATAGTGTCATTTCCAGTATATTTACTCTTAGTTTTTCTATCTAAACTTTTGCGAATAGCTTCAAATCGCTTTCGAATTGAGTCTTTAGATATACCGATCAGCTCTGAAAATGCATTTGTATCTAAATCCTCGATATTATCCTCAACAAACATGAGGTTGTAGTATGTCTTATTTGAAACTACTTTTTGTCCATTTCGATCATATAAAATTCCTCTCGGAGGCTTGACATCAACTTTGCGTTTAGCCACTTCACCTGCACGTTCGATCCATTTGTCATCCACAACCTGCATGTAGAAGAGGCGAATTCCAAAAATCACACCCACTGATACGAACATGATCAGAAATACTAATCTGCGACTATCAAGATTCATACTTTCTTAGGCTTTTTGAAGAACAGCACTTGAATTACAATGAAGATCACAAGCGTAACTATTGAACTCAAAATGGAACTTTGCAGTATTTCAGTCCAGGCCGACCATTTAAAATACTCCAGAAGGAAAAACCAAACGTGATGAATAACTATAGTTATCCCTGCCACCTGTATGAACCATTTAACTCCCCATTCAGACATGCTTGGTTCTTTCAATGAATCATAACCATCACGAGGAGAGAACAATCTAAATAATTCAGGTCGGATATACGCAATAAGTAAAGCCGCACTAGCGTGCAATCCGAAGGTATTCATGAAAAAATCGACACCTAGACCAGTGAAAAAGGCCACCACCATTAATACGACAGGTCTCGTATCGAAAGGAAGCATTAAGATAAACAACGGGTAAACCATTGGATGAATTCCCCAACCGAACTCGAGTTGACCAAATATCAACCCTTGTGCTATTATAAATAGCAGCATTCTTCCGATCTGTTTAGGTAAACCTGTCATTCTAACTCTTCTACTTTATCTTGAAGTTCATTCAGTTCTTCTTGAAAAATATTCTTCACAACGTAAACGTATCTCAGTTTCCTCATGTCTTGAGAAAGTCGGACAGTAATATCCCACATCGGTTTCCCTTCAATAGGTTCCAGTTTTTCAACCGTTCCGATCCGAGCACCATTTGGGAAATATCCTCCGCTACCTCTTGCGAAAACTCGAGCACCTTTCTTTATCTTAATATCATTCGATACACCAGTTAAGTTTACCCTTCTTGGATCGTTCTCTAAATATTTGATCAATCCGTAAGCGTTGGAGCCTTCAACAAACGCACTGATATTAATTGAAGTGGTCAGTATTGATTTAACAACCGCATAATGGCTTGAAACATCATAGACTATTCCAACAACACCTTCTGGTGAAATAACTCCCATTTTTTTCTTTATACCCTTATTCGATCCTGCATTTATCGTAAAATAATTATTCTTGTGGCTGTAAGAAGAATTGATCACAGTTGCTGGAATTCTTTCAAAAGATAACTCATGGATTGTATCCCTGATTATCGAGGTTTTCGGATCAACAGAAATATAATTTTCAGGGATCTTACGAGCTAACTCCTTGTTCTCATTCATTAGTTTTCGATTGGCCTCGTCTAAATAGACGTATTTAGTAACCTCTCGTTCAAATGACAACAATGATCCCGTAACCTGATTTGCAGTATTAAAGAATTTTGTCCTTGGAAAGGACATTAAAGAAAAGTAAGAACCTAAAGCGATCAATTGCAATACTACAAAGACGAGAAAGACTCTAAATCTTCGAAGAAAAGCAATTAATTTACGCATGAATGATCACTTTTTTCTAATCTCTAATTAAGAACTGGAATCTATCGATATTTTTCAAAGCAATACTCGTTCCTCTTGCTACCGCTCTCAACGGATCTTCAGCAATATGAACAGGTAACTTTGTCTTCAATGAGATACGCTTATCCAAACCTCTCAACATTGAACCTCCACCAGCTAAATAAATACCGGTTTTGTAAATATCCGCAGACAGTTCTGGCGGAGTCATCTCAAGGGCACTCAAAATAGCCTCTTCGATCTTTGAGATTGTCTTATCCAGTGCATGAGCAACTTCCGTATACGTAACAACTATTTCCTTAGGAATACCCGTCATCAAGTCTCTACCACGAACGGCAAAATCCTCTGGTGGATTATCCAATTCAGGTAGTGCGGCTCCAACCTCTATCTTGATCTGTTCAGCAGTACGTTCACCAACAAGAATATTGTGCTGACGTCTCATGTACTCCTCAATGTCATTTGTAAAATCATCTCCCGCAACACGAATTGATTTATCACAAACAATACCTCCTAAAGCAATTACGGCAATTTCAGAAGTACCACCTCCAATATCAATGATCATGTTACCCATCGGCTCTTCTACATCAATTCCGATACCGATAGCAGCAGCCATCGGTTCGTGAATCAAATAAACTTCTTTCGCACCAGCATGCTCAGCAGAATCTCGAACGGCACGTTTTTCAACTTCAGTGATCCCGGATGGGATACAGATCACCATTCTCAAAGAAGGGTTTACCATGTTTTTCCCTTTCTTGATCATCTTGATCATTCCACGGATCATTTGCTCAGCACTCTGGAAATCTGCGATCACACCGTCTTTCAATGGACGAACGGTCTCGATCAACTTGTGCGTTTTACCATGCATTTGTTGAGCTTTCCTTCCTATTGCAACAACTTTCCCTGTTTGGATATCCTTTGCTACAATTGAAGGCTCATCCACTACAACTTTATCATTTTGAATGATCAAAGTGTTCGCAGTTCCTAGATCGATAGCGATCTCCTGCGATAAAAAACTAAATAATCCCATAATTCGTTTGAGCGCTTATACTGAATAATATTATAAGTATAGTTATAAATTTTAAAATTAACTAACAGTTTAAAAAGTTATTCTTCAAATCAATGTTTGAAGTGTCTATTACCTGTGAAAACCATTGCCATGCCGTGCTCATCACAGTATTCAATAGACAATTTGTCTTTGATTGAACCTCCAGGTTGAATAACACATTTAACTCCTTCTTTATCTGCAATTTCCACACAATCTGGGAACGGGAAAAATGCATCTGAAGCCATCACTGCTCCATTCAGATCAAAATCAAATGATTTCGCTTTATGAATAGCCTGATTCAATGCGTCAACACGAGAAGTTTGACCAGTTCCACTAGCTAATAACTGACCATTTTTAGCAAGAACTATCGTATTTGACTTCGTGTGCTTTACCAACTTGTTTGCAAAAGCAAGATCCTCCTTTTGCTGATCAGTTGGGGCTACTTTTGTTACTGTTTCAAAATCAGCTGGCTCATCTGTGATCAGATCTCTATCTTGTTCTAATACACCATTCAATATTGTTCTGAACTGCTTCTTAGGAAGCTCAACTGGTTTTTGAACAAGGATAATTCTATTCTTTTTTGACTTTAGCGTCTCTAATGCAGCTTCATCATAAGATGGAGCAATAACTACTTCACAGAAAAGCTCATTGATCAAATCTGCAGTTCCACCATCGATCGTCTTATTTGAAATAAGAATACCCCCAAAAGCGGAAACTGGATCTCCGGCTAGTGCATCCTGATAAGCTTGTTTGATCGTCGAACGTGTAGCAAGACCACATGCATTATTGTGTTTCAAGATCGCAAAAGTTGGATCATCATTTTTAAATTCCTCCATCAACGTTACTGCTGCATCAACATCTAATAAGTTATTGTATGAAAGTTCTTTACCATGCAACTTATCAAATATCTCATCAAGTCCACCATAATAAATACCTTCCTGATGAGGGTTTTCCCCATATCTAAGAACTTGAGAACGCTGTATGCTTTGTTTGAATAATGCCTTTTCTCCCTGATTGAAATAATTAAAAATATGTGTATCGTAGTGAGATGAAACATTAAAAGCATCTCTTGCAAAAGCTTTTCTTTGCTCTAAAGTTGTTTCACATTTCTGCTCTTTCAATAGCTCTAGTACATCTCCATACTGGTCTCTATTTGAAACTAACAATACATCGTTATAGTTTTTCGCTGCAGCTCTGATCAATGCAATCCCACCAATATCGATCTTTTCAATGATCTCTTCGTGAGTTCCTCCAGCGACAACAGTTTCTTCAAATGGGTAAAGATCAACCATTACAAGGTCCAAGGATGGTATTTCGTATTCTTCGATCTGTTTTTGATCTTCGTTATTATCTCTTCGATTAAGTATTCCACCAAAAACTTTTGGGTGTAGTGTTTTTACTCTACCACCTAATATAGATGGGTAAGAAGTAAGGTCTTCAACTCGCTTTACAGGAATACCTTGTTCTTCAATGAATTTTTGAGTACCGCCTGTACTGTAGATCGTAACTCCTTCTTCATGAAGTTTTTGAACGATCGGCGCGAGACCTTCTTTATTAAAAACTGAAATTAATGCACTGTTGATTTTCTTACCCATAACTTACTTTGATTGAGGACGCAAAAGTAATGAGATTCAGTTAAAAATGACAGCCTTTTGAAGGTAAGATTTTGAAATAATTTAGGCAATTAAGACACTAGTGTGAATTTACCATATGATTTGCCAACTTTGGGAAACAATTGTAGAGAGCATCTGAAAGATGATCATTCAGGTCCAAGGTGCCAATAGCTTCTTTCATGCATTGTAACCATGCCTCTTTAGCTTCGTTATTGATCCGGTGTGGCATGTGACGCATTCGCATTCTTGGAGGGCCATATTTTTCGTTATATCTAGGCGGCCCTCCCAAAAATTGACTTAGAAAGCAAAATTGCTTATCTTTCACCTCTTTTATGTCATTGTTAAACAATGGTATAAGAGTTGGGTGATTGTAAACACGGTCATAAAATGCATCTACTAGTTCCTTTAGCTTTTGGTCACCAAGGATCTCGTAGAATGTTTTTGTGCCTGAGTTTTCTGCCATATCGCGAAGATAATAGTTCGAGCGGTACGAATATTGCATAATGTAGATTAATTATGTTATTTAGATTGTTGGTAATATTAAATCTGATGAGCTTTGTTTGTCTCTCTCAAAGAGATACAGACGCATTGGATATTGCCGATTGTTATGGTGGAGTTTTCATAGATCGACCAGGTGATTTTACATTGCAATTCACGGCAAGAACCGGAGATAAAAATGATATCGAGGCCTTCCCTAGTTTGACAAAGCGAATGGAGGAAACGAATTCTCTATGGGCTTCTTTTGTGGCTCCATACGACGGAGTTTTCTTTATGATGGCTTATGCTCCTAAAGGAAGTATGGACTTTGTTGTGTTTAAAGCTGAAAATAGTGATATCTGTGGTGCAGTTGAAGCAGGAGGTGCCGAGATCGAACGTTTATTGCAAGTGGAATCAAAAGATTCTTTTGGTTTAAGTAAAGATCCGACACCCGAAAATCAGTATCTCTATGGTATTTCAATGCAAGCTGGTGAAGAGATCCATATGTTCTTCAATAACTCTGTTCAGGAAAGGATCAAACTATTTTTGAATATAACCTACGAAGGAAAAGGAATCACGGAGGCGGATATTAAAAAACAAGTTGAAGTTAAGGATCATAGAACAGATGAAACGCTAACTCATATTGCAGTTAGATTACGTGACAGAAGCACAGGGCTTCCTGTAAACGCCCAGTTGATCATAGAAGATTCAAGAGACAAGAACGGGCTTTATATGGGTACAGATTTCCTATTTACTTTAGGAAAAAGGACGAACATAAATATGAAGATCGATGCTCCAGGATACTTTTTCAGAGATGAAGAATTTAGTCTTGAAGGGAACAGAAATGAAGAAGTCATTCTCTGGTTAGAACCCGCGGCTCCCGGTAAAAAAATAGAGCTAGAAGGTATTCAATTCAATATGGGGTCTAGTGATTTTGCTTCTGGTTCTGAACAAAAGCTTAGGCGTTTAAAAGATTTCATGTCGTTAAATTCAGAAATCCATATCGAAATTCAAGGTCATGTGCATGCTGTAGGAGAAAACTCTTTTGCAGGACGTCGACTATCATTAGCACGCGCCAAACAAGTGATGGAATATTTAGAAGATAGTGGAATTGACAAATCCCGAATGGAAGCTGTTGGTTTTGGTAATGAACATATGGTTTATCCAGAACCTAAATTCACGTGGCAGGAACAGGCTAATCGTAGAGTGGAGGTAAAAATCGTTAAGCCCTAATGAGATTCCGAACCTTAATTTTATTATTTACAATGATCTCATATGGTCATGCTCAGAATATGGTTCAATCAGAAAATATTGGTGATTGTTCTGGAGCTGTATCTATCAACAAACAAGAAGAATTTAAAGCAGAATTCACTGGGAAAGCAGGGTACAATAATGATGTGGCAGCTTACGAAGATAGATTGGATTTTGAACCATTCAATACCTTTTGGTTAAAAGTGGAAAGTCAGGTTTCAGGTAACCTCTCGATCTCCTTTAAAGATCTCCCTGAGTCAACTGAAATAGCTTTGTTTAGTGCAGTTGTTGACTCCTCTTGTAATGCCATACAAACTGGTCAAGCACATCTTGAATCTGTTGTGAAATTGGAGCAAAAAAATGTGGCAACATTAGCCAGTAAAGTGGAAAAAGGGTTCAGGTACTTTGTTTATTTGAATTCAAAGAAAGAAGGAACTCCTGCCTTTTCAATCACTACATCTTTCTTAGATGAACGATCACAAAAAGAAGTTGACGAGCTAATGAAAGTAAAAGACCTGAGATCGGATAGATCAGCTGCTGGTTTTTCAGTTCATATTCTTGATCAGGAAACATTACTCCCAGTGGAGACTTCTATTGTTGTAAAAAACACTAAGTCCTACAATGCATTGTACTCAGCAAATGTCATTCGATTTCCAGATAGTGAGTACTTATCTTTCGACATGGAGATCAATGCTCCAGGTTACTTTTTTAAGGACATTTCCGTAAATCGACGAAACATTAAATCAGATACATTGGCTGTTCAATTAAAACCAATTCGTACAGATGATCAAATCGAATTAGAAGGTCTGCAGTTCGAATCAGAAAGTGACGTTCTTCTTGAATCTGCTAAAAATAAGATCAGAAGATTAAGGGACTTTCTTGCACTGAATAAAACAGTGAATATCGAAGTGATCGGACATGTTCATAAGGAGGGAAGAAATAGCTGGAAAGCAAAACGCCTCTCGAAAAAAAGAGCTAAAAAAGTAAAGTCTTTTCTAGTAGATAGCGGAATAAACGAAGATAGGATCTCAATTGTTGGAATGGGAAATGAACAAATGAAATATCCTGAACCTGAAAATGATAAACAGATCCAGGCGAATCGAAGGGTTGAAATAAAAATTAAATAGCGCATTCAAATTAAACACGCTATTTAAATTTTGTTGAGGTGAAAAATTAGTGCTCGTGACAGTGAACCTCGTAAATTGTGTCATTTACTGCATATCCGTTCTGCTCAGCATCTTCCAGTTCTTCTTCACAAAGTTCTCCTAGTTCAACCTCACCGTTTGGTCCATCATAATGACATTCCTCACATTTTTTACAAGATGTAGCGAAGAAAAGAAATCCCGCTGCGATCGGTAGAAATATTTTCAATGATTTTTTCATAACTCTATTTATTTCGATTTATTAAATACATACTGAATACTCCCGAAGAAGTTAATTCCTGGTTGGTTTAGTCCTAAGTTCTTTAAAGCGGATAAATGCCCCACATAAGTAGTGTTGAGCGCATTTCTAACACCTAATGCTCCTGTCCAGGCTTTTGAGTCCCCTAATTCAAAATTCACCGCCATGTTGATCAAATGAAAATCGACTGTTGGCGTTTCATTCAATCCAACTCTGTTCTGTGGGAGAAAATATTGATGTTCGATTACAATATCTTTTACACTGACAGAAGATTTGTTATTCACATCAAATCTTAGGAGTGTGTTTATCATAGGCTGTGGGATCAGATTGATCGGTTCGCCATTTGCACGTTCAGCAATCGTTAAGGAAAAAGTTGATTCAAGGTGTAAACGATGCAGCTGATGAGGATGGAAGTGAAAGCCAGCTTCCCCTCCGTACAAATAAGCCATATCCGCCTGTCGAAATTCGAAAATCGGGAAACTACCTGCAAACTGATCGCTTTGATATAAATAAATGAAATTCTCAATGCGATTGAAATAAGGATTTACTATAAACTCAAAATGATCAAAATGCAATTCCACAGTGGCATCAAATTGCAAGGCTTGCTCTGCAGCGAGACTAGCATCACCTTGTTCATAACGTAATGAGCCATGATGAAACCCATCTGCCTTTAATTCTGCTAAATGAGGTGCTCTATATTCACTTGAGGCATTAAATCGTATGGTTGTATGTTTATCGTTCCTTACAAATCCCGCTGCGTAATTTATTTGATCAAAGGATCTGCTTAATGGAGTGTCATCAATGTTCTGAGTGATTGTTGAATCGACTCCAGCTATTTGAAATGTTCTCAAATCTCTTCGGTCGTAACGTACACCTGCCTGAAAATCCCATTTCTTCAATTCGTAATTCAACATTGTGTAAATACCATTGTCAAGTGTGTTCGCGTCCGGAATTAAAAAAGACTCTGTAGGAAAGAAGTTTCTATTGATCTGAACCATACCTTGAACTCCTGATTTTAGTACAAGATGCTCCGTCCAATTAAAATCATATCGAACATTGTAGGTGCCCTAAGTTTGAAATCAGTTAATTTTAATAATTAAATAAGAAGAACAAAAGAGTGGAAAAAGGTCATTGTAGGTGGAG
>CEQS01074334.1_pt1 | contig 66690 bp, 63 predicted proteins | sample 530981 | NCBI WGS metagenome assembly CEQS01 (sample SAMEA2621176, study PRJEB7988) | marine metagenome | biome: marine biome (ENVO:00000447); feature: mesopelagic zone (ENVO:00000213); material: "saline water (ENVO:00002010), including plankton (ENVO:xxxxxxxx)" | depth 800 m
GACTCGTAAATTCAGCAGATGCATCGGGTGCAATAAGGTAGTTGTTTGCAACGAACTTCATCGTTGAAGGATTCGGAGTCATTTCCGCGTATATTGTTACTGGTATTTTAGACATAATGTATACTCTTTATTTGCTACAAAATTACGAAGTCTGATTCGAAAAACGTTAGGAAAACAATATAGATGTGGTTAATGTTTTGTCTGGAACATTGTAATCTTGTATCTTTGGTGTGTGAAATGGTTGAAATACATAGCAATAGTTGTTCTGCCTGTCTTTATGATAAGCTCGACAGGAGTTGTTGTCTATGAACATCACTGCTCGCATTCAGAGACATTCAAAGGCTTCTATTCTGAAGTTGATCATGACTGTAATAAGAAGAAAGCAGTTGATCATTGCAAAATCGAGAAAGCCTCGTGTTGTAAGTCGATCGAAATTCCAGAAAACATTCCTGTCGCTGAAGAAGAGTGCTGTACAACCGATATTTCCATTTATCAGATCGATAGTGATTACACGAAAACTTCATCATCTTCATTTGATGAGCAATTATTCGTTTCATTCGATACTGAGTTTTTCAATCGACGTGATGTCTTATTTATAGTTGATAAAACTGTTAGAGGTCCGCCTGATTTATCTTATAAACCTTCGACTAAAAGATCCCTTCTACAAGTTTACATCATTTAGAATTTCTCAACCGCAAATACAATGGTTGTAGAATTTTAAATGTATATCAATGAGATTAATAATAAGTATTGTTGCATTTTTTAGCTTATATGCTTGTTTTTCGCAACAAACCTTGAAAGGTAAAGTAAAAACATATTTGTCAAAGAATGATTCAGAGCCGCTTTTCGGAGTTAATGTATTCTTGAAGAATACTAAAATAGGTGATGTTTCTAACCAGGAAGGTGAATTTAGTATTACAGGTGATTTTTCCTGGAACGACACACTCATCTTCAGAGCTAGTGGTTACTATTCCGATACGATCGTATTATCTAGGAAAGATAGAGGTCGAGATTATGAGGTTCTGATGTATCCAGAGTACGTAACAGAAGAAGTGGTTATTAAAGCCAAACGAGATGATTCTAATATCTTAAAATTAAAACCTCGGAATGTAGAATCTCTAAATAGTGGCGAGTTAAGAAAAGCAGCCTGCTGTAATCTTTCTGAATCTTTTGAGACGAATGCAACTGTTGACGTAAGCCTTTCGGATGGTGTTTCGGGATCTAAGCGAATCCAAATGATGGGATTAAATGGTAGATATACTCAGATGCAGTTTGAGAATATTCCATTTATGCACAACCTTGACCAAGCCTTTGGTTTAGGAGCTGTGCCTGGAACATGGATCCACTCAATTCAGATCACCAAAGGTACTGGTACAGTTGCCAACGGTTATGAGTCAATGGCTGGGTTGATAAATTTGGAGTATTTGAAACCTGATGATATTGATCGTTTTTACCTCAATGCTTATGGAAATATCCAAGGGAAATATGATGTAAATCTTCATGGAGGTAAAGAGTTAAATGAAAAATGGAGTTCAGCTTGGTTCTTGCATTGGGACAGTCAACTACTAGAGAATGATCGAAACGGTGATGGTTTTAGAGATATGCCAATCGGTGATCACTTTGTTGGAATGAATCGCTGGAAATTTAAAGCTCCGCTCTTCAGAGCTCAGTTTGGATTGAAAACATCGTACTCTGATAAGATGGGAGGACAACCGGGATATGACAGATATCAATCGTCTCAGGGTTTATATGGTGTTGGAATAAGAAATCTATCCGGTGAGTTTTTCGGTAAAACTGGATTTCTTTTTGAAAATGACGAATTTAGTTCATTGGGTATCGTATATTATGCTAAATACAGTCAATTAAACACGGTGTTCGGTAATCGCACATTGGATGCTGATGAAAAACGCGGGTATGTTAATCTGATGTACGAAACCATCTTGGGTAATACGAACCATAAATTGAAAACAGGTACAAGCCTGGTTTATGACGATCTTGATCAGGTTATGAACGATGTTCTTCCAACGGATACATCTTCAAGAACGTTAGATCGAACTGAATTTGTTCCTGGAGCTTATGCTGAATATACTTATCAAGGAATGTTGAGCACACTTGTTCTTGGCTGGAGATCTGATTACCATAATTTATACGGATTCCAACATTCGCCGAGGGCAAACTTTAAATATTCGATAACGGAAAATATGGATTTCCGTTTGACAGGAGGTAGAGGGTTCAGGGTTTCAAACTACGCGGTAGATAACCTTTCTTTAATGGCTACGAATACACCGTGGAGGCTCGATGAAGAAATCCAACCCGAAGTGTCCTGGAATTTTGGAGGAAGTTACTTTGTGGAGTTTGAGTTATTTGATAGAAAAGCCACGTGGAACGCGGATTATTATTACACTGTATTTGAGAATCAATTAGTAGCAGATCGAGATGAGAGTACGGAATACATAATAATGAGAAATCTGTTAGGTCAATCTTTTTCTCATGCGTTCCAAACGGACGTTAAATTTGAACCCTTACCTCGTTTTGAGATCAAAGCAGCCTACAAATTTTTGGATGTTCGAACAACTATGGGGGGAAGACTTGAGGAAAAATTGATGGTGCCTCGAAACCGTGGTTTCGTTAATCTATCATATGAGTCTGGAAATACTCGATGGGAGTACGATGTGACTCTATCTGTTTTTGGTACGAGAAGGTTAGCAATGGTAGAACTTCCGGATCAGTCTTTAAGTACAAATAATAGATCAGAAGTTGTTCCGATGCTATCAGGACAAATTACACATAGATTTAGAAAGTTTGAAGTGTATGCTGGAGGAGAAAATCTATTGGATTACAGATTACAAGATCCAATTATCAATGTTGATAATCCTTTTGAAAAAACCTTTGATGCAACGCGTGTTTTCGCTCCGATCTTTGGATTGAACGTGTATGCCGGAATTAGAATGTCAATAAGTAAAAAAGAAAAGTAAAATCATAAATTAAAGAAAAATGAAGAATACAATTTTATCAATAGTAACAGTTTTAGTTGTAGTAATGTCAGGTTGTGCAACAATGAAAGAAGGAAATCCAGTAAAGCAAGTTGTTGCTATACAAACAAATGCGCAATGTGGTGACTGTAAACAGAGAATAGAGAAGGAGCTTAACTTCACAAAAGGTGTAATATTCGCAGATTTGGATCTTGACACAAAAATTGTAGAAGTTAAGTATAATTCTAAAAGAACAAGTCCGGAGAAATTAAGAGAAGTGATTTCAGCTATCGGATACAATGCGGATGAAGTAAAAGCTAATGATCAGGCTCAGAGTGAGCTTCCAAAGTGCTGTCAGCCAGGAGGTCATGACTGAAGTTAGTTAGTGTAAAGATAGTTGGATTAGACGCTTACGAACAGTATGCCCATTTTTGTGGAAAAATATTCTTTTATATATCTGTGTTAAGGAATAATTCAATTATCTTTGCGCCCAAATTGAACTTAAAAAGGCAGGATAATGTCGGAAATCAAAGGAGAAATTTTACAGGTGATCGGGCCTGTAGTCGATGTAAACTTCGAGAAAGGAGTTGAACTTCCTAATATTTATGATGCACTTGAAGTACCTAAAGAAGATGGTACTAAGGTGATCTTAGAGGTACAATCACACGTTGGTGAAAACGCGGTTCGTACGATCTCTATGGATTCAACTGATGGATTCACGAGAGGTATGAAAGTTGTTGCAACTGGTAAGGCAATTCAGATGCCGACTGGTGAGCACGTTAAAGGTCGTCTTTTCAACGTTGTGGGTGACTCGATCGATGGTTTAGGAGATCTAAGTCGTGAACAAGGAGCTTCTATTCACAGAGAGGCACCAAAGTTTGAGGATTTGTCTACAGCTACTGAGGTACTATTTACAGGTATCAAAGTAATTGACTTGATCGAGCCATATGCAAAAGGTGGTAAGATCGGTCTATTCGGTGGTGCTGGTGTAGGTAAGACCGTATTGATCCAGGAGTTGATCAACAATATTGCAAAAGCATACGAAGGACTTTCTGTATTTGCTGGTGTTGGAGAGCGTACTCGTGAAGGAAACGATTTGCTTCGTGAGATGCTTGAATCAGGAATTATCAAATACGGTGATGATTTCATGCATACAATGGAAGAAGGTGGTTGGGACCTTTCAAAAGTAGATGAGAAAGAATTGAAAGATTCTAAAGCTGCTTTCGTATTCGGTCAGATGAACGAACCTCCTGGTGCACGTGCTCGAGTAGCACTTTCAGGATTGACACTTGCGGAATATTTCCGTGATGGAGATGGTGAAGGTTCAGGAAGAGATATCCTTTTCTTCGTAGATAATATTTTCCGATTTACTCAAGCTGGTTCTGAGGTATCGGCACTTCTAGGGCGTATGCCTTCTGCCGTTGGTTACCAGCCGACACTTGCAACAGAAATGGGTGCGATGCAGGAGCGTATTACTTCGACAAAGAATGGTTCGATTACATCGGTTCAGGCAGTATACGTACCTGCGGATGACTTGACTGACCCTGCTCCAGCGAACACTTTCGCTCACTTGGATGCAACTACGGTACTTTCAAGAAAGATTGCAGAGCTTGGTATCTATCCGGCGGTTGATCCATTGGATTCAACTTCAAGAATTTTGACTCCAGACATCGTTGGTCAAGAGCATTATGATTGTGCTCGTAGAGTACAGTCTACACTTCAGCGATATAAAGAACTTCAAGATATCATTGCTATCCTTGGTATGGATGAGCTTTCTGAGGAAGATAAACTTGTTGTTCACCGTGCGAGACGTGTTCAACGTTTCTTGTCTCAACCTTTCCACGTAGCTGAGCAGTTTACTGGATTGAAAGGTGTGCTTGTTGATATCAACGAAACGATCAAAGGATTTAACATGATTCTTGATGGTGAACTAGATAAGTACCCAGAGGCAGCATTTAACCTTAAAGGTGATATCAATGAAGTAATTGAAGCAGGTGAAAAAATGCTTGCTGAAGCTTAAAAAATAAGAGAATGAAACTAGAGGTTATTACACCAGAGAAAAAGATGTTTGAAGGAGAAGCGGAGGCTGTTCGCTTTCCTGGAACGGATGGTGCTTTTCAAGTTTTGAAAGGTCACGCACCGATCATTTCATCTTTGACTGAAGGTAAAATAAAAGTTGATCTCGCTAATGATGATAAGGATTTCGATGAATTTTCTGGTTCTTTCGAATCTGATGCGTCAAACTCAAGAGTTATTCGCCTTTCAATAAAAGGAGGAGTGATGGAAATGAGAAATGACAAAATTGTTGTTTTAGCAGATTAATCCATAAAGTTTTAAAGTTATTAGAGGGGATTGCGAAACGCAGTTCCCTCTTTTTGTTAAACTACGTTAAGGTTATCCCAATTTTTTAGCCTTATGTGCGTTAGATATTGTAAATTCGTCGTTCTGTAGATAATGAGTACACTTTCAAAAATAGATCTGAAAAAGACACCGCAACACATTGCTATTATCATGGATGGTAATGGGCGTTGGGCCAAAAAACAAGGAGAAGTTCGTTTGTTTGGTCATACGAGTGGAGTTGAGGCAGTACGTGAAGTATTGAAAGGATGTGTAGATATGGGTGTTCGTTATCTGACGCTTTATGCATTCTCAACAGAAAATTGGAACAGACCTAAGGAGGAAGTTGATGGACTGATGAATTTAATGGTTGAGACTATCGCTAATGAAGTTGACGAATTGAATTCCAATAATGTGAGATTAAGAAGTATCGGTGATGAGTCGAAGCTTCCAGATGCCTGTAGAAATGAATTGGCTAAAGCGAAAAATGCCACTTATTCTAATTCAGGTGTAGATCTGATTCTTGCTTTAAATTATAGTGCAAGGTGGGAGATGCTCAATGCTGTTCAAAATATTGCGAAAAAAGTTGAGAGAGGTGAAATCAAAGCAAATGCCATTACTAAATCTTCTTTTGAAAATGAGCTTTGCATGAATGATGTGCCTGATCCAGAACTATTGATTCGAACATCAGGTGAATATCGTTTGAGTAATTTTCTTCTATGGCAAATTGCTTATGCTGAATTATACTTTACCGATAAACTATGGCCAGATTTTAGTCGAGAGGATCTGTTTAAAGCTGTTCTTGACTATCAAGGAAGAGAGCGTCGTTTTGGTAAGGTGTCTGAACAACTGATAAATTAATATGAAACAACTCCTTATTATACTATCGTTCATCGTTTCAATGTTTTCGGCTATTGCCCAAGATATTGACTATGAAAGACCTCGGACGTATGAAATTGGACCCATTCGAGTTAACGGAGTTGATAATTTTGACCATCAGGCAATTAAGTTAATTGCTGGTTTTCGTCAAGGTGACAAGATCACTATTCCAGGTGAAGACATCACAAAAGCAATTCGTAATTTATGGGATGAAGGACTTTTCTCAGATGTTCAAATCAAATTAGATAAGGTGGTTGGTGAGATAGCTTATATCTCTATTAATTTAAGTCCACGCCCCAAGCTTTCTAGATTTAAATTTGAGGGAGCTTCAAAAAAAGAAGCGGACAAGATCAGGGAATCGATCAACTTATTTTCAGGAAAGAATATCACCGAGAATCTCATCTTTAATACGCGCTCAAAGGTTAAAGGCTTTTACCGTGAGAAAGGTTATTACAGCGTGAACGTAAACATTAAGCGAGTTCAGGATTCGCTTATGAATAACTCTGAGATTTTTATAATTCAAATTGATAAAGGTGAGCGTGTTAAGATAGGAGAGATCAATTTTATTGGAGTTGAATCTGTAAAAGAGAATAAGCTCAAAAGAAAAATGAAGGATACCAAACAAAAAGCATTTTGGAGATTCTTTAAACGTTCTAAATTCTCTGTGACAGCTTATGAAAGAGATAAGGATGCAATGATGCAAGAGTTCTATAAGATTGGTCTTCGTGATGCTGAGATCGTAAGAGACTCTGTGTATCTTGTTGATGAAAAGAACTTGCAGATCGATATTGAGATCGATGAGGGTGAAACATACTATTTCGGGAATATAACGTGGGTTGGAAATTCGAAATACCGGTCTGGATATTTAGATACGGTGCTTGGAATCAAATATGGAGAAGTTTACAATCGTACGTTATTGGAAACACGTTTGTTCCAGAGCATGGATGGTAGAGATATTACTTCGCTTTATATGGACAGAGGTCATCTATTCTTCCAGGTTACTCCAGTTGAGGTCAATGTTGAAGATCATCATATTGACTATGAGATGCGAATCATTGAAGGAAAAGAAGCGCGTGTCAAAGACATCATCATAAAAGGGAATTATAAAACAAACGATCATGTTATTCGTAGAGAGATCAGAACAAAACCAGGAGATCTTTTCAATCGTAATGATATTATCAGAACACAGCGAGAATTAGCTCAATTAGGTTATTTTGACGAACAGTCATTCCAAATCAACCCAATTCCTAACCCTGCAGATGGTACAGTAGATATTGAATACATCGTTCAGGAAAAATCCTCGGATCAAATTGAATTATCCGGAGGTTATGGTGCAGGAAGATTGATTGGGACACTTGGACTGACTTTTAACAATTTCTCTGTACAGAACATGTTTAATAAATCTGCTTGGCAACCTTTACCTGCAGGTGATGGACAGACATTATCTATTAGAGCTCAGACAAATGGTAGATTCTACCAATCTTATAATTTCTCATTTACAGAACCGTGGTTGGGAGGTAAGAAACCGAATGCCTTTTCTGTATGGATGAACCATTCTCAATTCGGTAATAACTTTGACCGTAACTCACCAGAATATTCAGGAGTTTCTATTACAGGTTTAGGTGTCGGCTTGCAACGAAGAAAGAAGATTCCGGATGATTTCTTCAGTGCCTATTATGAGGCGTCTTATAACTATTATGATGTTGTAGACTACGGAGCGGTTTTTGATTTTGATAATGGTTTCTCGAATAATATCGCATTTAAATATGTACTATCTAGAAACTCTGTAGATGCTCCAATTTATCCAAAGAGTGGATCTAAAATATCGTTGACCACGAAAGCTACGTTGCCTTATTCATTTTTTGATGGCATAGAAGATTACTCTGTGCTTGATGAACAAGCAAGGAACAAGTATGCGGAGTACTATAAGATCAAGTTTACGGGAGAATGGTACTTGCCTTTAACTCCAGATAAGAAGTTAGTATTGATGCCTAAGATCGGATTCGGTTTCATGGGTTATTATTCCAAGGCTAAAGGCCTATCTCCGTTCGAGCGATTCTACTTGGGAGGGAATGCCCTTACAGGTGTTGCTCGATTGGATGGTCGTGAGTTAATTTCGTTAAGAGGTTATGAAGAACAGGAAGTTTCTTCGAACCTTGGTGATCCTCTAATTACGAGATACACTCTTGAACTACGTTATCCAATTTCTCTAAATCCTTCGGCAACATTCTTTGCATTATTATTTGCTGAAGCAGGAAATACATATACTGGTTTTGATACATTTAATCCATTTAATGTGAAACGAAGTTTAGGTGGAGGTATTAGAGTTTATCTACCGATGTTCGGTTTACTTGGATTTGATTATGGATGGGGATTCGATCCGCTCGATCCGCATAGTAAAGGTTTTGGTTCAGGAAATGATGCCTCACGTATCGGAGGTAGACCTGTGGGAGCATTCCAATTCATTATTGGAGCAAATCTTGGTGACTTATAATATTTAGTTGTGATTTGAGTTATTACCCCATGAAATTGAATACGTTAAATATAAAACCCATCACAATGAGCAAACTATTTTTAGTAGCGATATTAGTTTTTGGTACGGCCTTTGCTACGCTAGGTCAGAAATACGCTTACATCGATTCAGATTATATTCTGGAAAGTATGCCAGAGTATAACGAAGCGAAAGAAGAGCTAGATAAATTTGCTGAGAGATGGCAAAATGATATCGAAGAGCGATATAAACAGATCAAAAAGCGAAAAGAAGAGTTCATGCGTGTTGAAGCGATCCTTCCAGACGAGGAAAGAGAAAAAAGAAAAGAGGAAATTGAAAAGATGGAATCAGAGGCGCTTGAAATGCAACAATTAAGATTTGGTGTAAATGGAGATCTATTTGCAAAAAGAAAAGAATTAATTGAACCTATTCAGGATAAAGTCTTTGAAGCACTGTCTAAAGTTGCAAGTAATAGAAATTTTGCATTCGTTTTTGATAAAGCGAATCAATCTAATCTTATATTTGCCGATCCAAAGTTTGATATTAGTAAAATGGTGTTGAGAGAATTAGGGATAACACCTAAATAGTTGAATAGAATAAATAGTTAATAAGATATGAAAAAAGTAGCTTTATTATTAGTGATGGTTGTAGCAACATTCGTGTCGTACAGTCAATCAACAGTTGCACATGTTAATACGCAGAAAGTTTTAGATACAATGCCTTCAAGAAAGGCTGCTGAAATGGAGTTGCAAAAATTCGAGCAACGTGCAGTTAAGGAGTTGCAGGAAACTCAGCAAAAACTACAAGCTGATTATGCAAAACTGCAGCAAGAGAAAAATTCTATGAGTCCAACGGCATATAAGTTTGAGGAAGATAGATTGATGAAAAAATCGCAAGAGTTTCAAACGCGTCAGCAAGAGCTTGATCAGCAAATTCAAATTTTGAGTCAAGACTTGAACGCTCCTATTTTGGAGAAAGTTCAGAAAGCTGTAAAATCAGTTTGTGAAAGTCAGAAGATCGATTACGTTATTGATCAGTCATCACTATTGTATAGTGGAGGAAAAGATCTAACGGATCTTGTGATCAAAGAGGTGCTAAAAATGGAAGAGTCAGATAAAAGTGATTCGGGTCAAGTAATGCCAAACAACGGCAAGAAAGGTCCTCCGCCTGCTGAAGATTTGGGCAGATAAAAGACTAAAAGTCGTTATGCTTAGCATAGCGACTTTTTTTTTACTTTTGATTCTATGCCAAAAAAGGGACCTATTGGATTTTTCGACTCCGGATATGGTGGTCTAACCGTCCTATCTGAGGTAAGAGAGTTACTTCCAGAGTACGACTACCTATATCTTGGGGATAATGCCAGAGCTCCATACGGTACCAGATCTTTTGACGTGGTATATGAATATACATGGCAATGTGTAAAACGACTATTTGAAGAAGGGTGTGAATTGGTGATACTTGCTTGTAATACCGCTTCTGCAAAAGCATTACGAAGTATTCAACAAAAAGAATTGTTGGATTATCCAGGGAAGAGAGTCCTAGGAGTTATAAGACCAAGCGCTGAGAGCGTTGGAATGTTTAGTAAGTCAAATGAAATCGTAGTTTTAGCCACCCAAGGTACGGTGCAGTCTGAATCTTACGTACTCGAGTTTCAAAAATATAGCCCAGAATTAAAGGTTCATCAATATGCATGTCCAATGTGGGTGCCTCTTGTTGAAAGCGGTGAATACAAAACCGAAGAGGGAAGATCCATCATTCGCAGGGACATTCAGAATATTAAAAAGTCTTTTCCGAATGCTGACGTGTATTTATTAGGTTGTACGCATTACCCCATACTTCAAAATATTATTAAGGAATTTTCAGGTTCGGATGATTTAATAATTAGTCAAGGTCCCATTGTTGCAGAATCACTTAAAAAATATTTAAGTCGTCACTCTTGGTTGGTGAAAAGATTGAGTACAAAAAGTACTGTGAATTATTTGACTACAGAAGAGCATTCTGTTTTTGAGAGTAGTGTAAATGAGATATTTGGCCTTAACTTGAAAGCTAGAACGATAAAAATCAATTAAAATGGCGTTAATAAAAGATGTTAATGGAGTTTCACCTAAACTTCACCCTAGTGTGTGGCTTGCAGAGAATGCTACAATTGTTGGAGATGTTAAAATGGGCGAAGGATGTTCTGTCTGGTTTTCAGCAGTAGTTCGAGGAGATGTTAACTCCATTGAAATGGGTAAGAATGTTAACGTTCAGGACGGTGCTGTTATTCATTGTACTTACCAAAAGACAAAGACTATGATCGGTAATAATGTTTCAATTGGTCATAATGCAATTGTGCATGGATGCAAAGTTCATGATAATGTATTAATAGGCATGGGCTCTATTGTCATGGATAATGCTATTGTCCCTGAAAATGTCATCATAGCGGCAGGTGCAATAGTACTAGAGAATACTGAGCTAGAACCGAATTCAATTTATGCAGGAGTGCCGGCGAAGAAAGTTAAGAGTCTTTCTCCTGAGGCGTTTAAGGACAATGTCGAGCGAATCGCTAAAGGATATAAAAAATACGCGAGCTGGTTTCAAAAATAACTAGACTTGTAAAGTTTTTCTGAAATCTAATTATTTAACAAAATTTAGATGTTAACTTTTGATTTATCTTTGATGAAGAGGATTTAGTCAATATAAATACAATTTTAAAAGTTGTTAAAATTTCTAAATGATTTTTTCTATATTTACGGTCTTCGAATAATTTAGGTAAGAATTAATTAATAAAATCTTATGTTACGAAAACTCTACTTTGTTTTATTTAGCCTACTGCTATCAGTGGGTTATACGTTTGGTCAGGCGGGTAACGGATCGATTAAAGGATCGGTTATTGACGGTGACTCGGAAGAGCCAATACCATTCGTTAAAGTTGTACTTTACCAAGGGGGTATTATTAAAGGTGGTACGGAAACAGACTTTGATGGTAAGTTTCAATTCCCATCTGTAACTTCTGGACAGTATGATGTTGAATTTAGATCTCAGGAGTATCAACCTAAAAGAATGGAAAAGGTTGCGGTTTCTGCAGAGAAAATTACATTCCTCGATAAAGTAGGGTTGACAAAACCAGAGGATGTTCAAGAAATGGAAGAGGTACAGATCGTTGCTTATAAAGTTCCATTGATCAATAAAGATGGTGGTGCTCAGGGACAAACGATCACACGTGAAGATATCTCAAAACTTCCTGTTCGTAGTGCTTCAGGTGTTGCAGCCACTGTTGGTGGTGTAAATGAGTCTGAGGGTTCTGGTGGAATTAGTGTAAGAGGTTCTCGTGAAGGAGCGTCTTATTATTTCATTGATGGTATCAAGGTGAGAGGTTCGTCAAACTTACCGAAGTCAGCACTTGAAGAGGTTCAAGTTATTACAGGTGGTGTCCCTGCTAACTACGGTGATGCAACTGGAGGTATTATATCTGTAACAACTAGAGGTCCTTCTTCAAAATACTTTGGTAGTGCTGAGGTTGTAACTTCAGGATTCTATATTAAGGGACAAGATTCATTAGGTTATGATGGACAAGTTTATGGATTGGACAATTACGGATACAATCTATTTGAAGGAATGTTATCAGGTCCGTTATTGATGAGAAAGGATTCTGCTGGAAATAAAACGGAGCCAATTTTAGGTTTCCTTATTTCAGGTACGATAAATGATCAACTTGATCCTCGTCCTTTTGCTGGTGGTGCATGGAGAATTAAGAAAGAAGCTCGTGCTGAGCTACTTGAGAATCCACTTCGTCCTTCTGCTGGAGGGGAAGGTAACTTCAATAACTCAGACTTCTTGAGAATGGAGGACTTTGAGAAGACTCCATGGAGAATGAATGCTAGAAGAACAAATATTACGGCTGCTGGTAAACTTGATGTTAATACAGGGCCAACAGTTAACTTGACTTTCGGTGGTTCGATGAACTATAATGCTGGTAAAGCATATAGTTATGGTAACTCACTATATAACTTCGAAAACTTTGGTAATAATAACGCACTAGACTGGCGTGTGTATGGTCGTTTGACACAACGATTCAGAAACAATGATGAGAATAGTAGTTCTAAAGTAAAGAGTTTCTATTATAACTTAATGGTTGATTACTCTAAATCTACTAGAGAAGTATTCGACGAGAATCATGGATTCAACATCTTTAACTACGGTCACGTAGGGTATTTTGAAACAACTCGTCGTCCAACGTACAGCTTTAGCTCAGGCGGGGATAGTTTGATTCATGATGGTTTCCAGGATGTTGTTGTGGATTATACTCCTTCAAACTTGAACCCATCTCTTGCAGCTATAACGAGTCAGTATTATAGATTAAATGAAGGTAATCCTGATGGGAGATATGAAAACCTTACTCAAATTCTACAAGGTAATGCATTGAGAAATGGTGATGCTCCAAGTAGTGTATATAGTATTTGGGGTAACTTAGGTACACCGTTTAATCAGTTCTTTAAATCTGAAGCTGAGCAGTTACGTATTACTGGTTCTGCTTCTATCGTGATTGGTGGTCATAACATCTCTTTAGGTGTTGAATATGAGCAACGTTGGGATAGAGGATGGGGTTCAGGAAACCTCGGACCGATCGGTATTTGGGAAATTGCACGTCAGTACATGAATGCTCACATTACAGAGCTTGATGTAAATGATGTTGAGTTTGATTACTACGGAACATTCCCAAGAGTTACTTACGATCGTTTGAACACAGGTTACGCAGCTAATGCAGGTAATGGTTCTTATGGTGGTGCTGCTGAAGGTGATGAGCAATTGTTCTTTGACTATAACTTCAGACAAGCGATTGGATTAGATCCAGCTGGAAATGATTTCGTTGATATTGATGCTTATGATCCTAATATCTTCACGTTAGATATGTTCTCTCCAGATGAATTATTTAACCAGGGTCAGAACTTTATTAGTTATTACGGATACGATTACACGGGTAAGAGGGTATCTGGAAATACTGATATTAATAGCTATTTTAATGATTTTGATGAGAATGGGAATTACCAAAGATTTATTGGTGCATTCCAGCCAACATATGTAGCAGGTTACATTATGGATAAATTCTCATTCGATGATATCATCTTTAATGTTGGTTTACGTGTTGATGTATTCGATGCGAACCAGCCAGTATTGAAAGATCCTCACTTGTTCTTTAATGCTAGAACAGCAGCAGAGGCTAGAGCCGTTGCAGCAGGAGATCCAAATATTGACTGGGTTGATATTCCAGAAAATATCGGAGATGACTACATCGTATATGTAAATGATGTAAATAATCCAACTCAAATTAACGGTTTCCGTAATGGCGAGACATGGTACGATGCTCAGGGTATCGAAACACAAGACCCTTCAACATTAACTGGTAGTGCTGGTATCGCACCTTGGTTATTGAACCCAGGTCAGGAAACTCCATCTGCAGATGCATTCAAGGATTATGATGTAGCGATCAACGTAATGCCACGTATCGCATTCTCATTCCCAATATCTGATGAGGCAAGTTTCTTTGCTAACTACGATATCCTTACAAAACGACCAACTACAGGTCTTCGTTTTGATCCTTTGGATTACCAATTCGTTCAAAACAGAAGTAATATCATTAACAATGCGAATTTGCGTCCGGAGAAAACGATCGATTACTCTTTCGGATTCCAGCAAGTACTTACTAGAACATCTTCTATTAAGTTCAACGCATTCTACCGTGAGTTAAGAGATATGGTTCAGGTTCGTAATATTTTCGAAGCTTACCCATCAACATACAGAACTTATGGTAACCGTGACTTCGGTACAGTAAAAGGTTTGACAGTAGAATACGATCTTCGTAGAACTGGAAATATCAGAATGACGGCTAACTATACATTGCAGTTTGCTAACGGTACTGGTTCTAATGCGAATTCAGCACTTAGTTTCGTGAACTCAAATCAGCCTGATTTAAGAACGATTTATCCTTTCTCTTACGACCAGCGTCACGCGTTCTCCGTAACTTTTGATTACCGTTACGGTTCTGGTAAAGATTACAATGGTCCAGTTATAAAAGACATTAACATTCTTGAGAATACAGGTCTTAACTTGATCACTCTTGTAAATTCAGGTACTCCTTATTCAAGACAAAAGAATATTACTGCTGCTGCAGTTGGATCAGGTACTCCTCAGCTTATTGGTGGACTTAATGGTTCAAGAAAACCATGGACGTACAGAACAGATCTTCAGATCGACAGAACGTTTAACCTTGAGTTTGGAAAAGAAGATGAGAAGAAAAAGCGTGCATTCTTGAATGTATACGTTCGTGTTACTAACATCTTCAACCAATTGAACGTAATTAACGTTTATAGAGCAACTGGTATTCCAGATGACGACGGATTCTTAGCTGCTGCTCAATGGCAGACTACTATCCAGAACCAGTTGGATGAGCAGTCTTACCGTGATTTGTACAGCATGTTTATGGCAAATCCATTCAATGTAAGTCAACCAAGAACTATACGTTTAGGTGTAAAACTTGATTTTTAATAGTATAAATTAGTGTTATTATGAGATTATTTTTAGTTGTACTAATCGTTATCGCCTCAATCACGGAGGTGAATGCTAGAAGACTTCCTGGTCAAGGAGAGTCTGGCATGAACGAAAATAATAATGACCAATACTTAAAGGCGAATTGTCCTCCTTCGAATGCGCGTTTGTTCATGGAGTTTAACGATGTTCGTGCATTAGTAGAGGTTGGTGGATCGCTTTGGCAAAACCGTCAAACGGGTGCCGCTTCTTATGAGGTTCCAGTAGGTGGAGGAAACCACGTGATCTATTCAGGATCTATTTGGATGGCAGGATTAGATGTAAACGGTCAGCTTAAGTTGGCTGCGATACTTTTCCGTCAAGGAAATGATTTCTGGGCTGGTCCATTATCTCAAACAGTTGGTTCAGGTACTTATGACCCAACTCAACCAGTTGGATTTAACGCTACAAGAGATTTCGGTGCGGCAACAATTGATCCAGACGTTTGTACGGAGTATGATCAGTTTTACACGATAGCGAAATCTGAGGTGATAGCATATACTATCAATTATGAGTGTGAGCAAGATCCTGATTGTACAGATGATCCAATCGCTATTTCCAATGATGCATTGAATAGAATTATAAACTGGCCGGCGCATGGTGATGTTTCTAGAGGACAAGATTTTTATCTTGCTCCTTTCTATGATAACCCAGGTGAGAATAGTTCAGGAGACGGTGTTTATGATCCTTCTCAAGGAGATACACCATGGTTTGATGATATCTTAGGTCGTGATGATGTTGAATGTGGTACTGACCGTCGTGTAACACTATTTGGTGATAGAACGAACTGGTGGGTATTTAACGATAAAGGTAACATCCATACAGAAACAGGTGCCGATCCTATTGGTATGGAGATTAGAGCGCAAGCATTCTCGTTCGCAACGAATGACGAGGTGAACAGAATGACGTTCTACAACTATGAAATGATCAACCGTAGTACTCAGACACTTTTTGATACTTACTTTACTCAGTATGTGGATGCCGATGTCGGATTCGCAGATGATGATTACGTAGGTTGTGATGTTTCTCGTGGTCTTGGTTATGCTTATAATGGTACGAATAATGACCCAGGAGGAAATGGTGCTCCAGGTTATGGTGACAACCCTCCAGCTGTAGGTGTTGATTACTTTGAGGGACCTTACCAGGATGCTGATAACTTGGATAATGTGGGTCCACGTCTTGAAACTCAACCAGATGGTACTCAAGAGCTTGTTGTACCTACGGTAAGTGAGGCCCTTTCAGGCGGAGGTATCGTATACGATGGTATCGGTATTGGATATTCTGATGGTATCGTAGATAATGAGCGATTCGGAATGCGTCGTTTCAACTACTTTAACCGTCCGGATGTTGGTGCTCCAGCAACGCATGACCCTAGTTCTCCAACAGATTTTTATAACTACATGACTGGTTTCTGGAAGGATAACTCTCCAATTTACTTTGGTGGTAATGGTTATACTGGAAGTTCAGGTTTAACTACTGTAGAAGCTTCGTATACTTATCCTGGAGGAACTGACCCATTGTGGTTCGGTACAGAAGGTCAAGATATGGGCTGGGAATGGACTGAGCAAAATACGGATGGAAACGGAAACTCAAATGATATTGGTGATAGACGTTTCTTACAGTCTGCTGGACCATTTACTCTAACACCTGGTGCAATTAACAACCTGACTGTTGGTGTAGTATACGGTAGAGCATTCGAAGGTAACTCTTTTGCTTCAGTAGAAGTGTTACGTCAGAACGATACTAAAGCACAAGCATTGTTTGATAACTGTTTCGAAATTCTTGATCCACCAAATGCGCCGGATCTTGAGATCATCGAACTTGAAAATGAGTTGGTTCTTCTAATTGATAACCCAATCGGAAACAATGTAGATGAGACGTATGCAGAAGAAGATAATATTAATATTGTAGATCCAATTGATGGTTCAACGATTGATAAGGTTTACCGATTTGAAGGTTACCAAATCTATCAAATGAGTGATGCTGAGGCTGGTGTTGGTGATATTGGTGATATTGACAAAGCTCGTCTTGTCGCTCAGTGTGATATCAAGAATGATATCGCAAGAATTATCAACTTTGAATTCAACGAGCAGCTTGGTTTTGCTGTACCTGTTGAGAAAGTTGATGGAGAAAACAGAGGTATTCGTCATTCATTCCAGATCACCGAGGATGCATTTGCAACTGGTACTCCTGGTTTAGTGAATCATAAGACGTATTACTATATTGCTATTGCTTACGCTCATAACGAGTTTAAGGAATACGATCCAAATGACCCACAGTTATTGGACGGTCAGAAAATACCTTACATTTCATCTCGTTTGGCAACGGATGGTACAGCGATCAAAGCGAAAGCTGGAATCCCTCACGTACCAACTCCAAGATTTGATGGGACATATGCAGGATTACCTTATGGTTCAAGTCCAGAGATTACTGCTCTTGACGGTACTGGTAACGGTAACAGAGCGGTTGATTTGACTGCAGCAACGGAAAACTTTATTGTTGCTAACGGTTCAATAGATGCTCCAACTTTTGCTGAAGGTGCAGCGCCAATTGACGTTAAAGTAATTGACCCACTTAATTTGGTAGACGGTTACTTTACATTAACTTTTGATAATTACACTGATATTGACACTGCAAGCTGGATACTAAATAGATACGATTCTAAAGGAGGTACATTACTTGAAACAGTAACTTCTGATAGAACGATCGAAGCAGATAATGAGCAGTTAATACCAGAATGGGGTATCTCTGTAAACATTTTCCAAGAGAATTATCCTTGTCCTGATGGAGCTCCTAACTGTCCTTTCAGAACGCGTATCGCTGCTCCGATAGAGAGTACTATTGATTTCGCAGATAGTTCTAAGAGATGGTTGATTGGTGTTCCAGATGTGGATACTTATAATCCTCAAAACTGGATAACTTCAGGTGACTATAGTCCTGAACAGCCTGATGACTGTTTACCAGATCAAGGAGTTAATGACCCATGTTGTTATGATGACAGAGAGTTATTAGATCCGGATAAGTTGTTCACAACATTGTTAGATGGAACTGTAACAACGGGACAAATGTCTAGATATAACGGATGTGGATATAACCCAATAGCTATCCCTGGATCTCCAATTATCACTCAAAGTGGATTCGGATCTATGGTTACTCAAGAAATGGGTTCTGTATTCCAGCCTAGTGTTGACGTTGTATTCACAACTGATAAATCTAAATGGACAAGATGTCCAGTTATCGAGCTGAATAACGATGCAAACTTATCTGTTAACAATGCGAAACCAGGTATGCTTAGACAGAGTCCTTCTATTGATAAGAATGGAAACCAAGCTGGTGATCCAGGATATAATGCAGCTGAGGCTGATCCATTCGGAACGTCATCAACTGGTATGGGTTGGTTCCCGGGTTATGCGATCGATGTTGAAACAGGTCGTCGTTTGAACATGGCTTACGGTGAGAACTCGTTCTTGTCTGGTCAGAATGGTGCAGATATGATCTGGAACCCAACTTCAGAATTCTTCAATACGATTGGAAGTCCATTATTAGGAGGTCAACATACGATCTACGTATTTGGTCGTCCAGGAGAAGGAATGCCAACTTACGATCAAGGAGAATATGCTTATGCGAAATTGGCTTCAGAAACAAACTCTGATTACAAAGATGTCTACGAGAACCTTTCATGGGTAATGCAGCCAATGCTTGCTCCAGATGAAGAGCTATTGTCTACCGATGTTAGAGTTAGATTGAGAATCAACAAAGAATACTCTGATTATACGTTAACAGGTGTGAATGGAGGAACTCCAACATACGAGTGGAATATTGATAGTCAAGGTACAGAAACTGGAAGTGATGTAGCACTTGCAGAAGCACTTGAGATCATTAATGTAGTTCCAAACCCATATTACGCTTATTCTTCTTACGAAAGAAGTAAGCTTGATACTCGTGTGAAGATCACAAACCTTCCATACCGTTGTAAAGTTAGAATCTATGACGTATCAGGAAAGTTGATCAGAGCATATGATAAAGACTCACCGATCACTTCGATTGATTGGGATCTAAAGAATTCTGATAATATTCCAGTTTCAGGTGGTGTGTATTTGATTCACGTTGATGTTCCTGGTATTGGAGAAAGAGTTGTTAAGTTCTTTGGTGGACTTCGTCAACCAGACTTAGAAAACTTGTAATAAGAACGATAATAAATTAATATAGAAATTAAGAGATATGATAAGATCTATAATTAAAGGTTCGATGATAGTAGGGGCACTAATGGTAGCAATGCCATCCTTTGCTGGAAATGAGGATCGTATCGGTTCAGCGGGAGCAAGTGAGTTGCTTGTTAATCCATGGGCTCGTTCTTCAGCTTGGGGAACAGCCGGTGTAGCTGCTGTAAATGGGCTTGAAGCTCAGTTTACAAATATTGCTGGATTAGCCTTTACGGACAGAACGCAAATAAAATTTAATTACACGAATTGGTTAGGAAGTGCTAACATTTCCTTAAACTCAGCTGGAATTGCTCAGCGTGTTGGAGATCAAAGTGTAATTGCTTTAAGTATTCAATCGTTTGGATTCGGTGATATTGATATCACAACTGTTGACCTGCCTGAAGGAGGAATTGGTCAATTCAGTCCTAGAAAGAATATCATTAACCTTGGTTACGCCAGAGAATTCTCTAACTCAATTTATGCGGGTATTAACATGAAAGTTGTTAATGAGAACATCTCTAACTTAAGAGCTACTGGTGTTGCGTTTGATGCCGGTGTTCGTTATGTAACTGGAGAGCAAGATCACGTTAAATTCGGGATCACATTGAAGAATGTTGGTACGCCTATGCAATTCGAAGGTGATGGACTTGGACAGGAGATCTTTTATCAGTCTACTGGTGGGAATGCTACGCTTGAACAACGTTCAGCAACATTTGAAATGCCTTCATTGCTTGCTATCGGAGGTTCTTATGATTTCATCTTCAGTGAAACTAGCAAACTAACAGCTGCTCTGGCTTTCCACGCAAACTCCTTTACGAATGATCAGTTTAATATAGGATTAAACTACGGTTATTCTTTAGAGAAAGCTGCGTTCAACATTAGAGCTGGATACGTAGCTGAGAAGGATATCTGGAATAGAGAAACTTCAACAAACAGTTTGACTGGATTAGCAGCTGGTGTATCAGTTGACGCTTTACTTGGAGAGAAGAAAACTCCGATGGGCTTCGAATATGCAATGAGAATGTCAAATCCATTTGGTTTGATTCACTCGTTCGGAGTTACTTTGAGCCTGAAATAGAAAAAAATATTATATCTTTGTTAGAACAGGAGAGTCTTGCGGCTCTCTTGTTTTTTGTTTTAAAATATCTTTGATTATGTCACAATTGAATTATTATACAAAGGAAGGACTTCAAAAATTGAAAGATGATCTACATGAAATGGAGAGTGTGGAACGTCCGAAGATATCACAGCAAATTGCAGAAGCAAGAGATAAAGGAGATCTATCTGAAAATGCAGAATACGATGCTGCGAAAGAAGCTCAAGGTATTCTTGAAATGAGAATTGCGAAACTAAAAGAAGTTATCGCAAATGCACGTATTATTGATGATTCAGAAATTGACGCGTCAAAAGCTCTTATTCTCTCAAAGGTAAAGATCAAGAACCTCAAGAATAATGCTGAAGTAGAATATACTCTTGTTGCTGAGAATGAAGCTGATTTAAAAGCGAAGAAAATATCTGTTGAATCTCCCATAGGAAAAGGCCTTCTAGGTAAATCGGTAGGTGATATAGCTGATGTTGAAACACCTGGAGGGATCATTCAATTTGAAATTCTCGAAATATCTAGATAATGGCAACGATCTTTACTAAGATTATTAATGGGGAAATTCCAAGTTACAAAGTAGCAGAAAGTGAGACTTGTTATGCCTTTCTGGATATCCAGCCAGTAACTAAGGGTCATGTTTTAGTAGTCCCAAAAATTGAAGTTGACTATATTTTTGATATGGAGGATGATCGACTTGCAGATCTTATCAAATTTGCTAAAGTTGTAGCACGCAAAATGGATAAAGTATTCGATTGTGAACGTATAGGAGTTTCTGTTATAGGGTTAGAAGTTCCTCATACGCATATTCATTTAATGCCGATCAATGGTATTGCTGATATGGATTTTGGTAAAGACAAACTATCATTCTCTAGCGAAGAAATGGAATCTATCGCAAAAGCAATACTAGAAGCTTGATCCATTACTTTTTCTTGGAAACGTTCCGTTTAGGATTCTCTTTTATATAAGCCTTCCAGTTGGAGGCTTTTGTTTTGTTATGTTCTCCTTTGCCTTTAGAGTAAAAGTGACACACTGCTGCCGCTAATCCATCTGTAGCATCCAGATGTTTAGGAAGCTCTTCTAACTTAAGAAGACTTTGTAGCATGCTAGCTACTTGCTCTTTACTGGCCCCTCCTTTTCCTGTTATCGCCTGTTTGATCCTTCTTGGAGTATATTCCTCAAAGGGAACATTACGGTTCAATGAAGCAGCTATACAGACGCCCTGAGCTCTTCCCAATTTGAGCATCGATTGAACATTCTTTCCGAAAAAAGGAGCTTCAATAGCCATTTCATCTGGCTTGTATTCCTTTATTATCTCGTCCACTCGGTCAAAAATTCGCTTTAGTTTGTCAGGGTGGTTTTTTAGTTTATTTAGGTGAATAACACCATAATTGATCAATTGTAGCTTATTCTTTTTTATATGAATTAATCCGTAACCCATTATTGTGGTACCGGGGTCTATTCCTAGAATTATTTTATCTTCAACTTTCAATTCAACTGATGTGTTTGGAAATATAAAGATAAGAAAGTCTTTCGGGGTCGTAATTAAAGTGGTTGTTTTTATTGGAGTATTGTGTGCTCTTTATACTCAACTCAGCGATATTTCATTGAATGACTTTAGGAAAATCACCATACACAATTGGTCCTATTTAATTGCGGCCATAGCTTTAGTTTCTTTGAATTGGGGGATAGAATTCATCAAATGGCGTTTAATTACTAAACCACTTTTAGCTGAAGGTAAAAGCAGATTATTGTTTCGCTCACTCTTTGCAGGTATTGCGACAGGAATAGTCACTCCAAATCGTTTGGGTAATTTTGTTGGGAGAATGCTTTACTTTAAAGGCAAGAAGAGAATTCTTGCAGCTTTAGGTACACTTTATGCAAACTTATCTCAATTTATAGCTACACTCATATTTGGAGCAATAGGTTTGTATGCTGTCGGAGAAAAGCTTTTATCAAATGATCAATTGTACTTTCTTAAGATTACCTTAGTAATAGTATTAAGCTCCGCTTTCTTTGTTTATATCATCTTTGCTTTTGGACCACGTATATTCTTGTTTTTGTACCGAAGACATAAAAATACGGTGGCTGTGCTTCAAGATCATCTCCATGATTATAGCTTTATTCTTCTTTTGCTAAGCCTCTTACGATACATCATATTTGTTAGTCAATTTGGGTTTTTACTTTTAGCTTTCGGAGCTAGTTATTCAGATGAATTGATCTATGCGCTATATTTACATTTCATGATCACATCTATTTTACCCTCACTCTTGTTTGGGAAATTGGTCATTAGAGAAACAGTAGCACTAATTATTCTGGGATCTTTTATTGCAGATGATGCTCTTATCATTTTTTCTTCTCTTTCATTATGGATTATTAACCTTGGGATACCATCTCTTTTAGGAACATACTTTTTATTCAGTAAAAGAAATGTCAATGTTATTTGAGATCTATGTTGCCTCGATATCGACAATTGTACTGATACTTTATATCATGCGATTTCTTCTTAGAAGAGAGAAAACAGGTCATTCTTTGGATCTTCAAGAATTGACAGTAGTTATTCCTTTTAGAAACGAAGAAGATTCAATTGATCAACTTATCAAAGCTATTAAAGATCAGACTGAACAACCAAATACGATTTATTTTATTGATGATCATTCAGATGATAAAAGTCCTCACATTGTCAAAAAGTACTGTCAACATAATCCAAATGCGAAATACATTAAACTCTTGGATAACTTTTCAGGTAAAAAAAGAGCCATCGAAGAAGCAATGAAATTCGTGAGCACTGAATTTGTCCTAACTCTTGATGCAGATACTTGGTTTGACAATGACTTTTTTAATTCACTTTCAATTAATTCTTCATCACAGTTGATCGTTAGACCTGTCGTGTTAAAACCAAAAACATTGATGCAACAGTTTTATGCAATGGAACAACTTTTACTATCAAGTTTTAACTATCTTCTTTTTCCATTTTACCCATTGACAGGAAGTGGTGCTAATATGGTTTACAGAAAAGATGCTTATACCAATTATAATGACCTTGCATCACATCAGCATATTGCTTCTGGCGATGATCATTTTTTCTTAAGACGACTCTATCAAAATAAGCAGGAGATTTCAATAGTAAATCAGAAAAAAGATGCTGTTTACACGAACGCACCTGGTTCATTCATAGAGTATCTCAATCAAAGGGTCAGGTGGTTTAGTAAGACGACAGTTGAAAGACATCTACTAGATTTTTTTGTGGGCATATTTCTTATCTATTACTTAGTGGGAGGATTCGTATTGTTGGTCATATTTCTTTTACATGAAAATTACATAGGAGCTTTATTTTTGTTTCTTGCAAGAATAGTGATTGATGCCTCCGTACTATTACCTTATGCCTATTCGTTAAGAGAATTTAAAAGCGTTATTCTATTACCAATTCAACAGATTGTTCAGCCTATCTTGATGATAACGGTGTTTGTTGGCTCTTTAATCTTTAAGCCCAAATGGAAGGGCAGATGATTTTGATGGTCAGATCCATTCCATCAAAGTGGCAAACCCAATTAACAGCAATAGTGTGGCTGCGCCAATTTCTGTCCAGACTCTAAACTTTTTCTTTAAATACTTGCCTACATTCAATCCGAATAGAGTAAACACTATCGACGATGTTGCAATTACACTTGCAGAAGTTAACGGATGAATTTCTTGAAGACCGATGCTAAACCCCACGACAAGGTTATCCAAACTCATACCTGCTGAAATCGATATAATTCCAGTCCATGATGTAATCTTACTAAGTAATTTAGATTCATGATTATCGTCTTTTGAGAGCGCACTATAGATAATTAATATCCCGATCAATAGTAACAGCGATCCTCCGATGTAAGACGCGTAATCTGCAATGTATTTGGAGAATTCACGCCCTATAAATATACCAACAAGTGGGATGAAAAATTCAAACAAACCAAAGGTAAGTATGATACGCCACCAATAAGAACGAATATTCAGCGACCCTAAAGCGAATGCAACAGCAAGATTATTACTTCCTATCACAATACCTAGAACAAATAACTTCCAAAGCTCCATAACTGATTAATTCAGTACAGATGGAAGCGTGATTTGTTCTTTTAAGGCCAAAATAAAAGAACGGCACCAAAAATAACTACACCTAAAATGAAGAGTAAAAAAGTGTAGGGTAGGATCTGATATGGTTTCAACTTGGTAATTCCAAGTAATGGTAGAGCCCAAAAAGGCTGGAGCATATTCGTAAGCTGATCTCCATAGGTCATTGCCAAAACTGTTTTTGGTAAGTCAGCGTTTAGCTGGGTAGCAGCCTCAATTATTATAGGGCCTTGAATAGCCCACTGTCCACCTCCACTGGGAACAAAAAAGTTGACTACACCGGCACTGATGAAAGTGTAAACGGGTAATGAGTAGTCCGAAGCTATAGCGATAATGGAATCAGAAAACAAAGCGATGAGTCCGCTACCTTTCATGATTCCGAGTATTCCAAAGTAAAGTGGAAATTGAATAAGTATCCCAGAAATATCGCCAACAGATAACTGAACAGCTTTAACAAAATTCACAATTGAACGATGAAACAATATTGATAACCCTAGTAAGGTAAGATTTATGTAATTCAGGTTAATAAAACCTAAGCTGCTTTCTCCCTGATAGTTATATCCTTTAACGATGGCGATCAACAGAATTCCTACTCCAAGTATAATTCCAACGATGTTACTGTAATCCAATCGTTCAGCTCCTTTTATTTGATCACCTGATTCCTCTTGAACAGTACCAAATTGTTCATTGAATTTAGGGATGATTTTAACCTCACCTCGCTTCGCAACAAAATAAAGAAATAGAGGTATGATAGTCACGCATAACAAAGCGACAAGTATATTCATACCAGACCCGATGGTTGATTCAAAAGGTAAAAATGATGGGTAAGTACCATCACCGCCAACACTTTGCATCATGGACGGGATATATCCTTCTTCCATCGCTTTTGTAGTAGCACTTCCAGAGAGTCCACCATGCCAAACCATCATCGTCGAGTAAGCCGCTGCTCCTACAAGACCATAATTTATTGCAGACTGACTAGAAGCAAATTTCTCTCCGATCTTTCTGGCTAATATCGCTCCAAAAATTAGTCCCAATCCCCAATTGAACAACCCCATGATGATCGCGCCGAAAGATACTACAAACACACTGTTTGCGGTTGTTGTACAGTATTTTAGCAATGTTTTGATCAGTTTGTCAATAGGTCCGGACAAAGCCAATACGTGACCCAGAACCAGAATTAACATCATTTGAAAAGCAAAATACAATCCTCCAGCACTCTCATCCCATAGACCGTCTTCCCATGAGCGTAAGATATGCATGAAATATTCACCGTGCGATTCATTGGATGGTTTCGTCAAAAACTGAGCGAGAATAATCGTAAAAATGGTTAACAGAATTGCAATACTGAACGGACTCGGAAGAATTCGTTTGAAAATTGAAATGAATTTTTGAGATCGATTGGTCATCTATCAATTCTTCTATTGAATACTAAGATAATCAATTTACGTATTCAGAGGTTGTCGATCTGGTCGAATGGCTTTTTTACCTTTCGACAGGAGCGTAAAACCTGAATACAAAAAAAAAAGGCTGATCAGTTGATCAGCCAGAAAATATAAAGAAATGAGTAGTAAGTAAAAATGAGTATCACATTCTGAATACGCTTAATCCAATACCAGCATTTATGAATATACCTCTGTATGGTTGATATCCAAATTCACCATTCCAAGTTATTCCAAATCGTTTTCCTATCACTGTTCGTTGTTCCACCTGAAAAGTTTCATATCCAATACGGAACCCTATTGGAAATACGGATTGAAAGTCCTTTACCTCCTGAGATACGACTTCGTTATTGTTGTTGACATCTACAAATCGGTTTATTGGGTTAACAATGACATCAAGATAAAGATCACTTCCCAATGAATTAAAAGATAAACCAAAATTATCACTGTCTATTACAATATTTCGGATAGAACGTAACATAACCCCTCCATAAATTCCTGTGCTCATCATTCCTAATTCATCTAACCCATCCAAAGTACTTTCATCTATGTAATCCTGATAGTTGAACGGTCCATTCTTAAATTTTACCCCTCCTCTGAAACCTAGTCGTCTTTTCCATTGAGCCGGCACCATAATATATGTTGTATTGGTAGTCTCAGTATTACCAGATCTTGTTGTTTCCGAGGCCAGGACTACTTTGGTGCTTTTTGTTTTTTTGATACCAGGCAGTAAAAAGTTTACTCCAGCATTTAAATCTGTATTGCCTGGATAATTTTCATTGGCCATACGACCTAAAGTTAGGAATCCCTTATGTAGATTATAGTCGACTTCAAGCATTGGAAGAACTTTGACATAACCGACCATACCTATATTAAATGACATGTTATCCGTCCTTAAATTCGGCCACCCTGTATTCGCATCTAACTGAAATAAGTCAAGCGCAACTGAGATCTTTGGTTCTACTGGTTCATTTTTTATAACGTCGTAGTTTACTCTCTGTCCGAATGTGTTTATCGAAACTAATGATACCGTAAATAAGAAAATGAATCTACTTTTCATAATTAAGTGTTTTTACAAAAGTAGATCGCAGTATCATCAGATTTATCCGTAATCTTACCTATCTTTTTAGAACCTCGATTCATGTCAACTTTTAGACTACATCATCAAGCAATGATAGTTTTTATTTAAACCTCTACTGTTTCGCTAACTCTTTTATTACTTTTGCCTAAAATTTTGAGCAGTGGATAATCAAGTTTACGATGTAGCTATAATAGGAGGAGGAATTGTTGGTGCGGCAACATTTTACAAGTTGCAGAAACGCAATCCAAACTTAAAGATCATCTTGATCGAAAAAGAGAATCGATTTGCTGATCACCAGACAGGTAATAACTCTGGAGTAATTCACTCTGGGCTTTACTATACTCCGGGGTCCTTGAAAGCAAAAAACTGTGTTGCTGGTCGTAAAGAGTTGGTAAAGTTTGCTCAGGAAAACAACGTTCCTCACGATGTTTGTGGTAAAGTTGTTGTGGCTACAAAGAAGGAAGAACTTCCTTTTATGGATAAGATCTTCAACAATGGTATCGAGAATGGTATTGAAGGGATAGAGAAGATCGATTCAAAGCAGATCAAAGAACATGAACCACATGTTGAGGGTGTGGCTGGAATATGGGTGCCAGTGACAGGAATCATTGATTATCGAAGAGCTACAGAAAAGATGGTTGAGAATGCTGAAGGAATAAATTCAGATTCGAAAACTATTCTTGGTGAAGAAGTTATCGCAGTAGAAAAAGGAGAAGAATATAATACTGTTGTTGGTTCGGCTCATAAATATAAAGCGAAGCACTTGGTTTTCTGTGCAGGTCTTCAAGCAGATCGATTGGCTAGAAAAGACGGTGTAGACCTTAAGGAACAAGTTGTTGGATTCAGAGGAGATTACTATGAATTAACTGATCAGGCGAAATACAAGGTGAAGAACTTGATCTATCCTGTTCCTAACCCAGATTTTCCTTTCCTTGGAGTTCACTTTACAAGAATGACTGATGGAGAGATCGAATGTGGTCCAAATGCTGTTTTCACATTTAAACGTGAAGGTTACGGTAAGACAGATTTCAATATGAAGGATACATTTGACGCTTTGACATATGGGGGGACATGGAAGTTATTCTTCAACAATATGAAATTCGGCATTAATGAATACAGAAGGGCATTTTCAAAGAAGCTATTTCTAAAAACATTACAAGGGTTGATTCCTTCATTAACGATGGACGACATTCGACCAGGAAGATCTGGTGTAAGAGCACTGCTTCTTGGAACCGATGGGGATACGAGAGATGATTTCAGAATTGAATACCATGGTCACTCAATTCACGTATTGAACGCTCCATCACCTGCAGCGACTGCTTCACTTGCTATTGGTGATCAAATCGCAGATGAAGCTGAAAAACACTTTTCGCTTAAGTAAATTTTAGTCTTGTAAACATTTCTTAACCTTGATCTCGTGCTTTGCACGATCTTCAGGGGTAGCATTTGGTTGGATCAATAATCCTTTACATTTGCTATCAATGTATTCCGAACGCGCCATAACAGCATCAAATGCTTCGTCTGACGCTTCCATCAGTGCTTTATTAACTGAATCACTTTTCTTAACACAAGTACAAAAGTCCCATTGAGTTCCATATTTTTTTACGATTTCTTCGTGAGCCTCCTGTACGGCTGGATCTTCATAAACTACCTCAGCAGTATCAATTTCTTCCTGAATGGTATCCATATCTTCAACATCTTGATCCATGGTGTCTACAACTTCAATCGAATCTGTTTCATCATCAGAGTCATTATTCGAAGGGTCAGTTTTACACGCTAAAAGCAGATTTGCCGCTACAAAAAATGTTAAGAAGTAAAGGTAATTATGTCTCATGGTATTTTTTTTGTATACTAATTGTAAGAATAAATGTAGCTTTTTTCAAGCAATTAATGAAATGACAAAATACTTGATTGTAATATTCGCTTTGTTGTGTGGAGTTTCTTTCGCTCAGGACAAACCTTCTGATACTGCAATTGCCAGACTTCAGGTATACGAAGGTTTTGATCTTCCAAGTAATTATCATTTCAAGTATAAACAAGCATTGAGAAGAGTTAGACGCGTATATCCACTTGCTCTCCATGCAGCCTTGGTTTTGGATTCTTTAGATCAAGAATTAGACAGCACTAATAAAAACAGAAAACAACGTAAAATTGCCCGACAAGCGCACAGGGATCTGAAAAATGATTTCAAGTACTTATTAAAAGAGTTGTATGTTTCAGAAGGAGTTGTGCTCACAAAACTAATATACAGAGAAACGGGTAGAACAGTTAAAGAAATAATTGCAGAATATAAAGGCGATGCTCAAGCGGCTGTATATACAGGTATGGCCAGTATGTTCGAACAAGAGCTTGATGCCACTTATGATCCCAATGGTGAAGATTTTATTATTGAATGTGTGATCAATGATATCCAAACAGGAAAGGTCGATTTCGATTCAACCTTTGTCAAAGTTGGACGTGAGCATTACCTCAAAGATAAAAGGGCTTACAAAGAAAGAATTCGAAGTAACAAGAAGAAAGCTCGAAAAAGAAAACGCCGAATTAGAAGAGAAGCAAGAGAGCAACGCAGGGAAAAACGAAGAAATAAAAAAAGCGAGGGTTAGTGCCTCGCTTTTTCATTAATGTACTAAACAGTTACTTTCCTTGTCCTAGTTGTTGCCCGTCAGTACCATTAGATAGTGCTGACTTTTCAACACGTACTTTTGAGCTACCTTCACAACTTAATAAAACGTTAGTATCATTCACTTCTAAGATCTTTCCGTGAATTCCACCGATCGTAACGACTTTATCACCAACCGCTAGATTTTCTCGGAATTTTTTGAGTTCTTTTTGCTTTTTCATTTGTGGACGTATCATGAAAAAATAGAATACACCCAATATGAGTAGCAACATGATGATTTGACTTGATCCTCCTCCCATAACTTTTCTTTTTATTCGTTTTTCAATTCAATTATTAATCGATCACTTTTGCTGTGATCGTGACCGTAGTAGTTGATGGTCTTGTGTTTGCAGTGATAGTCACTGGTTTATTAATTACTCCTTTTCCTGTTCTATCAGTGTCAACCGAAGCCAGAATAGTTCCCGTTTTACCTGGAGCAATGGGTTCTTCGGGATACTCTGATACTGTACATGAACAAGCCTCTTTAACATCAGCGATAACTAATGGGTAATCACCGGTGTTTTTTAATGTGATCTGTGCTTCAACGATCTCACCTTTTGCTACTGTTCCTGCATCAATAGTCTGCTCAACTTCCATAGTAGTGTATTGTCCTATTTCACTTCCCGAAGGATCAGATGAACATCCAACAAGCATAAAAAAAGGTACTACTAAACTTAAAATTGTTCTTATCATGATTTTCCTATTTCATTAAACCTCGTCCGATCTTTTTGATCTTACCTTCTTTCTCCAGTTTCGAGATAGCTTTATCTAATACTCCATTGATAAATACATTACTCTTTGGAGTTGAGTAGAATTTTGAGATCTCTATGTATTCATTTAATGTAACTTTCGTTGGAATACTAGGGAATACCTGTAATTCAGTAATGGCCATCTCCATTAAAAGCACGTCCATTTTAGCTATACGGTCTAATTCCCAGTTTTTTGTGAGTTTATCAATGATCGGAAGGTTCTCTTTTTCTTTTTTGATCGTTTCCTTCAATAAGTTCTCAATGAACTCTTTTTCATCATCATTAGGTTTGTAAAGCGGCAAGATCTGATTCTCTCCATCTTCCTTAAAACTCTTGATCGTCTTAATTACCATAGAGCAAGCGAGGTCGATATCGTCCATCCAGTAAATACTCTTTTCTTCATAGTAATCGTACAAAAGAGGGAAATTAGCGATATCATTCTTAAATAGTTGAACGATAAACGTTTTATCTTCTTCAAAACCTTGTTCGCCATTCTCCATGAACTCAAAGTAAGTCTCTGATTTCCTGATCGAATTATACATTTTTCTGAACATTTCCTGCTCTTCGGCTCCTAGCCAATTCACTTTTCTTTGTTCAGCTTGATGTCTTAATTCAGGTTGCTCTTCCAATAGAGAGATGATTGCATTATCAACGAACTTTCTGTTTGGATTAAGATCCTCATCTTTTGGGAGTAACTTCTTTTTATTTTCTTCGATTCTATGCTCTCCTTTAGCCTTTAGTTCAGAGAAAGTGAGCAAAAGCGATAGATACAAGTCGTACATCTGATCTACAGCCTTGAACAACTCTTTCTTTGCCTGAACGAAATCCATATCCTCATTCTGTGAGAATGAGTACAGAGTTTGGAGAACCTTGATCCTTAAATGTCTTCTATTTAGCATGATGCCTTACAGCGGTAATTTTACGTTTCCAATAGATGTAATGCGTTCCTCAGCCATTTTGTTCGCTATAGCATAAGCAGGAATATTTTCACTTTTCGCTCGATCAATGATCTTAAAGATCGTATCGTAGATCTCCTCAGCTTTTGTCATCGCCCAATCTGAACTCTGACCTGTAACTTCAGCATAACAATTAATAACGCCTCCAGCGTTGAGCGCAAAATCAGGTGCATAAATGATTCCTTTGTCTAAAACCGCCTTACCGTGAATCTTTTCATCGGCTAATTGATTATTTGCTGCTCCAGCTATAATCGAGCAGTTCAAGCGAGATAGTGTGTCGTCATTGATCGTTGCACCTAAAGCACACGGAGCATAAATATCCATGTCAGTGTCATAAATAGAATCAGTTCCAACAACCGTCGCACCGTATTTTTCAGAAACATGCTTCAAGCTCTCTTCATTTATGTCAGAAATAAAAACCTCTGCATTTTCCTTTGTCAGATGTTCAACTAGATATTCTCCCACATGACCAACACCTTGGACTACGACTTTTTTTCCGGATAAACTGTCTGATCCAAATTGCTTTTTAGCACAAGCTTTCATTCCCATGTAGGTACCAAAAGCTGTAACTGGGGAAGGGTCACCACTTTTTCCTGGTAATCCGGCAACGTGGTTCGTTTCCATATTAACCCATGACATATCCTGAGGAGTTATACCAACATCTTCTGCGGTGATGTATTTTCCTCCTAAACTATTCACAAATTTTCCAAATCTTCTGAATAGCGCTTCAGACTTCATTTTTTTCGAATCACCAATGATAACGGCTTTTCCTCCGCCTAGATTAAGACCAGAAATTGAATTCTTATAAGTCATTCCTCTAGATAATCTCAATACATCATTCAATGCTTCAAGTTCATTATTGTACATCCACATTCTTGTACCTCCAAGAGCAGGTCCTAATGTTGTGTTGTGCACTGCGATTATTGCTTTCAATCCAGTGGCATTATCATTACAGAATAAAAGCTGTTCGTGGTTATACTGACTCATTGCTGCGATAACTGGGTTATCCTTCAAGTCTGCAGCATTGATTTCTTTTGTTTCTATCATTGCAATATGTCTTAATTTGCACTTTCGTTTAAATCAAATAGCTACCTTTGTAGCATTCTGGAAAGTACCTTCCAAAGTGCAAAAATAGAAAATTAATAGATGAAGTCTCTCAGCTATCTCAACAAATATTTCATAAAGTATAAATGGCGATTACTGTTGGGCGTTTTATTTATTATTGCTTCGAATCTGTTTTATGTTTATATGCCAAAACTTGTTGGTCAAGCAACAGATCAATTTGATGATGGGTTTGAGCCTGAAGACTGGTTCAGTATTGCATTATCACTTGGAGGAATCTACATTCTTATGTCGATCGGAAAGGGGATTTTCCTCTTTTTTACAAGACAAACAATAATTGTTGTATCAAGATACATCGAGTTTGATCTTAAAAATGAAGTTTACAAACAATATCAACGACTTACCTATAATTTCTACAAAAGAAACAATACGGGTGATTTGATGAATCGAATCTCTGAGGATGTTTCTCATGTGAGAATGTATCTGGGTCCCGGAGTAATGTACACAGTGAATTTGTCAGTTCTTTTTATTCTGACATTCACTTTTATGGCTGATATTAGCCTTAAGTTAACCTTGTTTACATTGGCCCCGTTGCCAATAATGTCGTTTTTGGTGTATAAAGTTTCGAGTCGAATGAATCGACAAAGTACTCAGGTTCAGCGTCAACAGTCACGAATTTCAACGTTCGTTCAGGAAACATTTTCAGGTATTTCGGTACTAAAAGCATACAGCGGAGAATCGAAATTTAAGGATGAATTTAACGAGGAAGCAGATACGTATCTTGGGAAACATATGGATCTGGTGAAGACGAATGCATTGTTCATGCCTACAATTACATTTCTTATAGGTGTGAGTACGATTCTGACCATTTACTTAGGAGGAGTAATGGCAATTGATCCTGATTCAAACATTTCTCCAGGAAATATTGTGACTTTTGTATTCTATGTAAACATGTTGACCTGGCCTTTTGCCAGTGTTGGATGGGTGACGTCTTTAATACAACGAGCGGCAGCAAGTCAGGATAGAATTAATGAATTTCTGGATGAAGAACCTGAGGTAAAGTCCACAAACAACGAACAGTTCGATTTTAAAGGTGATGTAGCGTTTCAGAACGTATCATATACATTTCCAACTTCAGGGATAAATGCAGTTAGGAATTTGAGCTTTTCAATTAAGAAAGGTGAAACGCTCGCAATTCTTGGTAGAACTGGTTCTGGAAAAAGTACGGTGATCAATCTTTTGATGAGACAGTTTGATCCTGAAAACGGTCAGATCTTAATTGACGGAAAGCCATTGTTTGGTATCAATATAAATGATTTTCGTAAACAAGCAGGTGTTGTTCCTCAAGAAGTGTTTTTGTTCTCTGACTCAATTCGAAATAATGTGAAGTTTGGATTGACGGAGGATAGTGAAGTGACCGATGCAGACATTATTAAAGTGCTTAAAACAACACACGTGTGGCATAATATTAAATCATTTAAAACTGGATTAGATACGGTTTTAGGAGAGCGTGGAGTGAATTTGAGCGGTGGTCAAAAACAGCGCATTAGTATTGCAAGAGCATTGATCAGAAATCCGAAATTGTTAATTCTAGACGATTGCCTTTCCGCTGTTGATACTGAAACTGAAGAAATAATACTGAATAATCTCAAAGAGCAGATCGAGAAAAACACAACATTGATAGTCAGTCATAGAGTGTCTTCTATTCGTAATGCGGACCGTATTCTCGTTCTGGATCATGGAAGTAAAGTAGAAGAAGGAACACATGAAGAACTTTTAGCTTTAGATGGTGTTTATGCAGAGATGTATGCAAAACAATTGTTAGAAGATCAAAAGGAGTCAGAGAATGAGGAGTGAGGAAATTCATATTAAAGGGGCGCGGATGCATAACCTCAAGAATATGGAGGTAAAGATCCCACATGGAAAAATGACTGTAATAACTGGCTTGTCTGGATCAGGTAAGTCAACTTTGGCGTTTGATACACTCTATGCAGAAGGACAACGACGCTATATCGAGAGTTTATCGGCATATGCTCGTCAATTTCTTGGGAAATTAGATAAACCAGAAGTAGATTTTATAAAAGGGGTTGCTCCAGCTGTAGCTATTCAACAAAAAGTTACTTCGACCAATCCTCGTTCAACAGTTGGAACGGTAACTGAGATCTATGATTTTCTAAAAGTTCTATTCGCAAGAGTGGGGAAAACATATTCTCCGGTATCGGGCGAAGAGGTCAAAAAAGACAATGTTGAAGATGTTGTAAATGCTGTTCTCAATCTCGAGGAAAAGACCAAATTCCAAGTATTATCTCCAATTGAAAACTTTGAACGATATGGTATTGAACGTCAATTGAATATTTTCAAAGAGCAAGGATTTTCCAGAGTAAGGATTGACGGAGAAGTACAAAGATTAGATGAGGTAGTTGAAAATCCTCCTGAAAAGATTGAAACTTTAGAATTGGTTGTAGATCGCCTTGGGGTCAAGAAAAAAGATGATGATTTTTCTTCAAGATTATCTGATTCTATTCAGTTAGCGTTTGCAGAAGGTAATGATTCGTGCTGGATTGATCTTCCAAAACAAAATAGAATACTTAAGTTCTCAGCTCGATTTGAAAAAGATGGTATATCGTTCGTTGAGCCAGATCTTCATTTTTTTACGTTCAATAATCCTTTTGGAGCTTGTGACACTTGTGAGGGATTTGGATCTGTGATCGGAGTAGACGAAAATCTAGTAATTCCAAATAAGAAATTATCCCTATACGACGAGGCCGTAGTTCCTTGGAAAGGAAAGAAAATGGGTAAGTACCTGGATCGATTTATTTCGGCAACAGCTCATCTGGATTTCCCCGTTCATCGACCGATTGAGGATCTTACTGAGGAAGAGTATGATCTATTATGGAATGGTCAAAAGGGTATTAAAGGAATTCGTCACTTTTTCGATTATTTAAAATCTAAGACTTATAAAATCCACTATCGAGTAATGTTGGCTCGATATAGAGGAAAAACAAAGTGTCCAGATTGTAAAGGAACTCGACTCAGGAAAGATGCGAACTATGTGAAAATTGGAGGGAAATCTATTTCTGAAATTGTTTTGACTAGTGTTGAAGATAATATCTCATTTTTTGAGAACCTTAAATTAGATGATCATCAGTTAGGAATAGGGGAAAGGATTCTGACCGAGATTCGAAACCGATTAAATTGGCTCAATGAAGTTGGATTAGGCTACCTTACGTTGAACCGCCAAGCAAACTCTCTTTCAGGAGGAGAATCACAACGAATAAACCTTGCAACATCGCTAGGAAGTAGTTTAGTTGGATCTATGTATATATTGGATGAACCCAGCATTGGACTTCATCCAAAAGATACAGAACGTTTAGTTCGTGTGCTCAAAGAGTTAAAGGATCTTGGGAATACGGTTATAATTGTTGAGCACGAGGAAGCAATAATGAAATCTGCTGATGAAATTCTTGATATAGGACCAAGAGCTGGCGTTAATGGTGGTGAACTTGTTTTTCAAGGAACTCATGCGAAACTCAAGAAGGCAAAGAATAGTTTAACCGCCAAGTATCTCACTGGCAAGGAAATTATCGCCCTTCCTGAAAAAAGAAGAAAGTTTAAGGATTCAATTCACATTATTGGAGCGACAGAAAACAACCTGAAGAATATCAATGTACAAATTCCTTTGCACGTTATGACTTGTGTCTCAGGGGTGAGTGGCTCAGGTAAATCTACTTTGATCAAAGATATTTTCTTCCCGGCGTTGAATAAAAAGCTTGGTGTGCACGGTCAAAAAGTGGGTGCACACAAAGAGTTAACTGGCGATTTCTCTCAAGTTGAAGTTGTTGAATTTGTTGATCAAAATCCTATAGGTAGATCGACTAGAAGTAATCCTGTGACCTACGTAAAAGCGTTTGATGAGATCCGAGATCTTTATTCAAGACAGAAACTAGCCAAAATGCGAGGATTGAAACCGGGTTATTTTAGTTTCAATGTAGACGGTGGAAGATGTGAGATGTGCGAAGGTGAAGGAGTCACAACAGTATCGATGCAATTCATGGCAGACGTTCATTTGACATGTGAAAACTGTAATGGGAGAAGATATAAAGACGAGGCACTTGAGATCAAATACAGAGATAAAAGTATTGCTGATATTCTTGAAATGGATATTCAAGATGCATTAGATTTCTTTAAAGAGTCAGATGATCGATTAGAACAAAAGATAGTCGAAAAGATCCAACCTCTTGTAGACGTTGGTTTAGGGTATCTTTCCATGGGTCAGCCATCATCAACTCTTTCTGGAGGTGAAGCACAGCGAATCAAATTGGCGTCATTTCTGACCAAAGCAAAAAATCCAACTCCAACGATGTTTATTTTCGATGAGCCTACCACTGGATTGCATTTTGATGATGTTAAAAAGCTTTTGGTCTCACTTAATCGTCTAATCGATATTGGTCATTCAGTTGTAATAATTGAACATGACATGGATGTTGTGAAATGTGCGGATTGGGTGATCGACCTTGGTCCTGAGGGAGGAGCAAACGGAGGGACTTTAGTTGTTCAAGGTACTCCTGAAGAGATAGTGAAATCTAAGGAAAGTTACACAGGGAAGTTTTTGAAAGAGAAGTTGGTTTGATCCTTCGACTTAAACTATTCATCCAAAGAATTTTCCAGTAGATTTCGAAATTTCTGACTATTCCAATTGTGAGCACCAACTTCTTCGATAACTATGTTTCCTTTTCTGTCGATGAGGTAAGTGGTTGGTATGCTACTAGAGTTCAACTGCGAAGGAACAGGTCCCATAGATTGATATACGGGAAAGTCATACTCTTTTTTAGTTAGCCATTGTCGTAAAACACTACTTTTCTCATTACTCACAAAATAAAAGTCCACTTTGTCTTTGTAGTCATTATATAAAGCTTGGAGAGAAGGCATTTCAGCGATACATGGAGGGCACCAGGTCGCCCAACTATTAATTAATATAACCTCTCCTTTCGAAGAAGTCAGATTAATTGGTTTACCAGACAGATCTTGTAACGACCAGTTAAAGGAGCTTAATTGTTTTTGTTGATCCTCATTGATCTGATCAGGGGCACCAGCAAATATTCCTTGCACAAATACTTGTATTGGGTGGCGAACTTGTGGGATGAATAATATTCCAATAATGATGAAAAATATGAGGTCCTTCCATCTTTTCTTGAGCCAGATTTTGATTCTAGTATTCACCTGTGCTTAACATTACTAGGGTGCATGCAGGAACAACTTCTATATTGTTTTCTTGGAGCTTCTGTTCAAACTCATCATTAGCTGTTCCAGGATTGAATATAACTCTTTTTGGATTTAGCTTTAGAATGTCGTCGTAATATTGAACCTGATTCTTTTGGGAAACATATAACGTAACAGTATCTATCTGTTCATCAATAGGAAAGTCTTTCTGTATTTTAACATCTTCTACTTTTCCCTCCCTATATCCTACAGCAACAATAGGATGACCTTTCTGCTTCAGCCTGTGAATAGCAATGTTTGAATACCTTTCAGGATTTTCGCTTGCTCCTAGAACTAATGTTTTTTTCGTTTCCATGAATCAAAGATAATAAATATGATTTCGACCTTATATCAAGAACGTCTAACCCCTCGAATAGTTTAGTGGATATTTAGATTCAAACACTCATTGTACTGATTAAAAAGTTTTAAATTTGTTCCTTTAAATACAATAAGCCAATGACACAACTTTCGGATCGCATACTCAGAATGGAAGAGTCCGCGACAATCGCAATGTCTCGTAAGAGTCGAGAACTTAAAGCACAAGGAAAAGACGTAATCTCTTTGAGTTTGGGTGAGCCAGATTTTCATACTCCTGATTTTATCAAGGATGCAGCGAAATTAGCGATGGATGAGAATTACACGACTTATACACCTGTTCCTGGTTATGATGAGTTGCGTGAAGCGATTTGTAGAAAGTTTAAAAGAGATAATGGATTAAATTATGGCAAGGATCAGATCGTTGTATCGACAGGAGCTAAACAGTCGATCGCAAATGTGATGATGAGTGTTGTAAATCCAGGAGATGAGGTTATTATTCCAGCACCATATTGGGTTTCTTACTATGAGATCGTTAAAGTTGCTGGAGGGAAACCTGTGATCGTAAATGCAGATATTAATGCCGATTTTAAAATAAGCGGCGACGATCTAGCACCTCACATCACAGAGAAAACTAAAGCAATGATCTTCTCGACACCTTGTAATCCAACAGGCTCTGTGTATTCCAAGGAAGAATTGAGATCGATCGCAGATGTTTTAAAACAACATAAGAATGTTATTGCTATTTGTGATGAGATCTATGAACACATCAATTTTAAGTCAAAGCATGAGAGTTTAGCTCAGTTTGATGAGATCTATGATCAGGTGGTTACGATAAACGGGGTATCAAAAGCATGGGCTATGACAGGATGGAGACTCGGATATATTGGAGCTCCAAAAGAGATAGCTGCAGCATGTACTAAGATGCAAGGTCAATTTACAAGTGGGACGTGTGCAATTACCCAACGTGCAGCAATTGCAGCCATGGATAAAGATCCATCTTTCTTGAAGGGTATGATCAATGCGTTTGAAAGCCGTAAAAAATTGGTTTTGTCGTTACTTGAAGATATGGAAGGAGTCAAAGTAAATGATCCTGAAGGTGCATTTTACTTTTTCCCGGATGTTACAAGTTTCTTCGGGAAAAAAGCTGGAGATCGTAAAATTGACAACTCAACGGACCTATCTATGTACCTGCTTGAAGAAGCCAATGTTGCTGTCGTAACAGGAGAAGCGTTTGGTGATCCAAATTGTTTGAGAATCTCTTATGCAACAGATGAGGAAACTTTAAAAGAAGCCATGCGTAGAATCGGAGAAGCGCTTCAAAAAATAAAATAGAATGTCACTGGATTCACTTTTTAGCTCGTTTAAAGAGAAACACATCGTTGTTTTGGGCGATGTTATGATCGACGCATACCTAAAAGGTAAAGTGAATCGTGTAAGTCCTGAAGCACCAGTTCCGATCGTTAACTTCACAGGTAGAGAAGAACGCCTTGGAGGAGCGGCTAATGTAGCATTAAACTTACTCAGCTTAGGATCAAAAGTTACCATGGCATCAGTTGTGGGAGATGACTCAGAGGCATCCACATTATTGAGTCTGATGAAGGGGAGTGGGATTCAAACCACTGGTATTATTCAAGAGTCTGACCGGCAAACAACCGTAAAAACAAGAGTGCTTGGAAATCATCAACAATTACTTCGCGTTGATAAAGAGCAAACCAATGATATCTCTCAAGAAGCTGAAGAACGATTGATCGATGCTATTCAAGAAATAATAGATCAAGGTTGTGACGCCATTATTTTTGAGGATTACAACAAAGGTGTTTTAACGAGTTCTTTGATCGAACAAGTTATAGAACTTGCCAGGAAACAAGATGTATTCACAACAGTAGATCCAAAGCTCAAGAACTTTTTAGCTTTTAAAAACGTTTCACTTTTCAAGCCCAACTTAAAAGAATTGAGTGAGGGAATTGGAAGAAATGTGGACGTGAATGATCGCAGTGATTTTGAGAATGCAGTGAAAGAGCTGAATTCGATCATCCATGCAGAACGAGTTTTTGTGACAATGAGTGAACATGGTGTGTTTATAGCTGAGGAAGAGAATAAACATTACATTCCTGCACATAGACGAACGATAACAGATGTTTCAGGTGCTGGTGACACAGTTATTAGCGTTGCTACGCTATGTCTAGTATCTGGAATGTCCTCAAAAACCATTGCGGAAATAGCAAATCTCGCTGGAGGTATAGTCTGTGAGTCACCTGGAGTTGTTGCGATAGATTCAGCAAGACTTCTTGAAGAAGCTAAAAAATTAAACATTCAATGTTAAAGGAATTCAGGGAGAAAGCTAACCTGAAACTGTATAATTCTAAAAATGCAGTTCTCACGTTGTTCAGATGGGCTCACATTATTGTTGCCCTCTCAATGATAGGCGTTCTCGTAAATTATTATGGATTTCCTCAGACAGAAGAGTCAAGAGAATATTTGATCCGGATCGTAGAATTTAGTTTTATATTTTACATACTGCGGTATATTGTTAAACTGATCTATGATTTTCATCCTCTCCAATATATAAGGAGTAACTGGGGTGAGTCTTTGATCGTATTTTTGCTTTTTGTTGAAGGTATAGCTTACAATTTCTTTGATACCTTATTGTTATCAGAATTCTTTAACTGGATAGGTTTTACCGGATTTTCTGATGTATCCAATGTACTGGTGCAACTATTTTTTATCATTTACATTTTTACAGAGATCTTCAAGAAAAGGGATTTCAGGCAATGGTTTAAGATTCACCCAGGATTGCTATTTACATTCTCTATAGCTGGTATTGTACTTATCGGTTCAGGATTGCTTATGCTTCCAGAAATGACTAAATCTACAGTGGATGTGAGTTATACGGATGCGATCTTTCTATCCATGTCTTCTACAAGTGTAACCGGATTATCAACCATAGACATTTCGACTGCGCTAACGTTTAAAGGACAACTTGTTGTCTTATTCTTGATTCAGATCGGAGCGTTGAATACTATTGCATTTGCGGCTTTATATTTACTTATCGCAAAGTTTGGAGTAGGTTTAAAGCAACATGATGTTATAGAAGATTTTGTAAATCAACAGTCTTTCCTGGATACGGAAAATATGTTCGCTCGAATCGTCAAGTGGACTTTGGCAATTGAGTTGATCGGTTTTATTCTGATCTTTTTCTTACTCGAACCCTCGGGTATTTTTCAATCAACACCAGATCGTATTTTTCAATCGGTATTTCATGCGGTATCAGGTTTCTGTAACGCTGGTTTATCAATAATGCCGGGAGGAATGATGAATCCTCAAGTAGCTGATAATTATGCCTTACACACGGTGATCATGATCTTGTTCTTTTTAGGAGGGTTTGGAATGATCTATTTGTTCGATCTCTTCGAAATAAAACGATTAAGAGAACGGATGAAATACCCATGGAAAACAATTCAGTTTGGAACAAAGATTTCACTTTATTTCACACTGGGTTTACTTTTGGCTGGTGCGCTGATCTTTTTCATCTTTGAGTATGACAATACGTTATCCGATAAATCAGGAATTGGTGGGGTGATCACGGCATTTTTTGAATCGATGACAACACGTAATGCAGGGTTTAATACAGTTGATACAAATGCATTGAGTTTACCTGTTTTGGTTTTCTTTCTTTTCTTGATGTTCATTGGTGCCGGTTCAAGTTCAGCGGGTGGTGGTATTCGTGTATCTACATTTGGGGTTATGGTAGCCTCGGTTATCTCAACAATTCGCAGAAAGCCGAACATAGAACTATTCAATCGAACCTTGGATAATGAATTAGTACTGAAGGCTTATTCAATCTTTGTGTTCTTTATTGTTGGAAACTTAGTAGGGATTTTCGTTTTGTTGATTACAGAACAAGGAGCAATCGAGGCTGGAGAATTTACGTTGATGGATATCATATTTGAGCATGTATCTGCAGCTAGTACTGTCGGTTTATCAACGGGAATAACAGCAGAATTGTCAACTGGAGGTAAATATGTACTAATAGTTGCGATGTTTATAGGTCGTGTGGGAACATTAACACTGGCCTACTTGTTTGGAAAGCAAGTAATGAGTAGAAAGTACAAATATCCGCAAGGACATACAATGATCGGGTAAAGTAATGAGTGAAAGTAAAAGTCAGGTTGTAAAACCATATAAAACAGATAAATCCAAAAAGGAGGAAGTTGCTGAGATGTTTGACAATATCTCAAAGCGTTATGATTTCTTGAACCATTTTTTATCGCTCGGAATTGACAAACTTTGGCGTAAAAAAGCAATTCGATTATTGAAGCCGTTGAAACCGAAAAAGATCATTGATTTGGCTACAGGAACTGGAGATTTTGCAATCGAAGCTTTAAAGCTAAACCCAGAGAAGGTTGTAGGTGTCGATATCTCAAATGGAATGTTGGATCAGGGTCGAATAAAAATGAAGAAGAAGGGTGTTGATAATATTATCTCTATGGAGTACGGAGACTCTGAAAACCTACCTTTCGAAGATGGTACTTTTGATGCACTTACAGTCGGGTTTGGAGTTCGAAATTATGAAAACCTTGAGAAAGGTCTGGGAGAAATGCTGAGAGTTCTCAATGACGGAGGAATGGCTGTAATATTGGAATTCTCAAAACCAAAAAAATTCCCAGTTAAGCAGGCTTTTGGATTTTACTCAAAATACATTATTCCGCTTCTTGGAAAGTCCATTTCAAAGGATAGTTCAGCATATACTTATTTACCAGAATCGGTTGAGGCATTTCCAGAAGGTCAGGATTTTGTCGATATACTCAAAAAGGTTGGTTATAAAGATGTAAAGTCTAAATTGGTTTCTGGAGGCATCGCAACGATCTATTACGGAATAAAATAATTCTCTATATTCATCGTTTTTTCTTAACATGATTCGAAGCTATTCAATAATACTGATAATGGTTATGATGTCAACCCTTGGTTGGTCTCAACGGCGCCCTGTTACTCAGAATTACAGAAAGTTCGATCGTAAACTTATCCACTTTGGATTCATGTTAGGGGTAAATACTGCAGACTTTTCGACAAGATATCAGCCTAACATGTTAGAAGATTATAATACATACTCTGTAAATAATCGAAGTCAACCCGGTTTTCAATTGGGTATTATTTCATCGTTGAAACTTGGTACTCCTGCTATTAGATTACGTTTTATCCCCTCGTTATCATTTCAGGAAAGAGTATTGAATTATACTTACGTTTCTGATGACCCCGATCAAATGTTTGAGGAGGATGAGGAAAGAGTAGCTTCAACAAATTTAGATTTTCCATTACTGTTCAAATTCCGAACATTGCGCTACAATAACTTCGCAGCTTATGTAATAGCAGGAGGACAATATACTCTTGATCTGCAGTCTCAAGAAAATGTTTCTCAAAGTTATGCAGATCCTTTTATTAAACTTTTTAGAGATGATTTTCAGGGTCAGGTAGGAGCAGGAGTAGATTTTTTCCTACCGTATTTCAAATTTGGTATGGAATTAAAGCTTTCTCACGGAATTAAGAATGCATTGATAAAAGACAACACACGTTTGTCTCAACCGATCAACGCACTATATAATCGAGTTTGGTGGATTTCCTTTACCTTTGAGGGATAATGGAGAACACAGTTCAAATTCAAATTCTTCCCGAAAAGATCAATGACCTTCAATTTATTCTGAAGTTAGCAAATCAAAAGAATAATACTTCATTGAAGGAGTTTCCATACGGATATATACGAAAACGTTCCATCGACGCACGTAAAAAGCCTGTTAAATACAATCTTCAGGTAGTGCTGTCCAAAACTGAAATTGCTCCTCGCGTTCCGGTCGTAAACTACTCAAATGTATCTGATAAACCAGAGGTTCATATAATAGGGGCTGGACCAGCTGGACTGTACGCTGCTCTGGAGGCAATAGAATTAGGTTTTAAACCTATCTTATTCGAAAGAGGAAAGGATGTTCGCGAACGGAGAAGGGATCTGGCAAAGTTGAATAAAGAACACATTGTTGATCCAGAATCTAATTATTGCTTTGGGGAAGGAGGAGCTGGAACATATTCTGACGGAAAACTCTATACCAGATCTAAGAAAAGAGGGAATGTTCTCAAAGTTTTAGAATTATTTGTACAGTTCGGGGCGCCGTATGACATTTTAGTTGATGCTCATCCTCATATAGGAACAAATAAACTTCCAAAGATCATCACTGCCATGAGAGAGCAGATTATCAAATCAGGAGGAGAGGTTCATTTCAATTCTAAATTAACAGATATACAGATTCAAAATAATGCGCTGAAAGGAATAACGATCAACGGGAAAGATAATTACGATGTTGATCATTTGATCCTGGCAACAGGACATTCAGCTAGAGATATTTTTGATCTATTGCACGCTCGAAATGTAAAACTCGAGGCAAAGGGTTTTGCATTAGGGGTTCGAGTCGAACATAGTCAGGAAATAATAGATCTCATCCAGTATCATGGTAAGAAGAACGATGAATTCTTGCCACCTGCTTCATACAGTTTGGTAGAACAAGTTGATGGACTTGGAGTTTATTCATTTTGCATGTGTCCTGGAGGAATTATAGCACCTTGTGCTACTTCACCAGGTGAGGTTGTAACAAATGGTTGGTCTCCCTCAAAAAGAAATAATCCTTACTCTAATTCAGGAATTGTCGTAGGTGTTGAACCTGAAAAGCTACCTAATTTTGACCCCAAAAATCCATTTGTCTGTTTGGAGCTTCAAGCTGAAGTAGAAAAGAAGTGTTGGGAAGCAGCGGGTAAAACGCAAAGAGTTCCTGCGCAACGAATGATCGATTTTGTTGAGGGAAGAGTATCCAAAGATCTTCCTGAAACAAGTTATCAGCCTGGTTTGACAAGTGTTGATCTTAACAATGTCCTTCCTTCTTTCATAACGAAACGATTACGAAAAGCGTTTAAAGCATTCGGTAAGAAAATGAAAGGTTATTACACGAATGATGCGGTATTACACGCACCAGAATCAAGGACTTCATCGCCTATTTCCATTCCTAGGGATCGCGAAACATTTGAGCATGTTGAGGTAAAAGGACTTTATCCATGTGGAGAAGGTGCAGGTTATGCTGGAGGAATCGCTTCAGCTGCAGTTGACGGTGTAAATTGTATGCAAGCCATCAGCCGAAAAGTAAAAGATCAGTCTGCTTTCACGATGAAATAAGTTGTAGTTATTATGAATAGTAGCAGGACAATACTTTATCATCGATTACTATATGTGCTGATGGTACTGTTGATGGGAGGTTCCTTATTTTTTCCTTGTTATATAAACCGATCTCCTGACTTGGATAACAATCTTGTCACCTTTACTCAATATGGTTATGAATCTATCGGGGTATTGATGATCGTGCTCATCCATTTAGTTGGGATAGCACCTATTTTTAATCTGATCAAGCTCTACGAATCAAAACGAGAATCTAATGCGCGATTAGCCAAAAGAATTTCTTTTCTAGCACTAGGCTTATGTTTTTTTATGATCTATACATTCTATAATAACACCCGAATCGGAACAGTCTATTCAGCTCCTGGTATTGGAATGTGGTTGATCTCATCGTTATCACTTACTTTGGTGATAATATCAGCGAGGCTTGAGAATTTAATGGCATCTGAAAAATGACAACCGCATAAACTTTCTATGGTTAAAAGATCTCTTCTAAAAAAAAGAAAACATCATCAGACGTTTTCTTTTTTTAATTCATACTTAAAATTCTATGAGATGACCAAATCCATGATCAATCATTATTTTTCTTCAATCGTACCATCGCTATATTTGGCGAATCGACCTTTGTCTCCATGTGTTTGTTCATACTTAGGCCAGGGCCATCCTCCAAATTGAGTACGTTGATAATCAGCAAAAGCCTCTTGAATTTCTTGTCTCGAATTCATTACGAATGGACCGTGTTGAACAACAGGCTCGTCAATAGGTCGGCCTTGTAACACGAGAAACTTCACGTCATGATCACTTGACTCAATGGTCAGCTCTGCTTCGGGATTCACATCAACTGCATGGTATTCAGGAATATCTTTATCCTCAATCTTCAATGAAGAACCTTCGTAAAAATAAATGGTTCTATTGACTCCTTCAGATGATGCCGGAAGAGTGAATGTTGAATTCGCATCCAATTGAATGTTATATACACCAACATGATTTTCAGGATCGTTTGCCCATGAAGGACCCGGAGGAGTTGGAGCATTTTTCTCAAATAATGATCCAGCCATTACCTCAATGTATGCATTTCCCTTTTTGAAATTTGGAATATCTTCATTCCAAAACATCTTGTAATCTGGTTTTTCCATTTTACTCTTCTTTGGAAGATTTAACCAGATCTGGAATAACTCCAATGGATTTTCCTTGTCTTTATGGATCAATGGAAACATTTCAGAATGCATTAAACCTGAACCAGCGGTCATCCATTGTAGATCTCCGTTTCCATATCGACCAGCTCCTCCCGCTGAATCAGAATGGTCCACCATTCCTTTTCTAACGACTGTCAATGTTTCAAAACCTCTGTGAGGATGTCCTGGGAAACCAGGTACTTCTTTCCCGTGATACATTCTCCATCCATCTTTGATGTTGAAATCAGATCCCAACTGTCTACCTTCCAAAGAAGTTGCAGGACCCATTTTATCATTCCCTTTTGGGTATTTATCTTCATGATGTACACAGAAGAGAAATGGATCAAGAGTGTCCCACTGAAACCCTAATGCACGAATTTTCTTAATTGCTTTCATTTCTTTATTTTCTTTTTTCGCTTCAGCCATGCTTCCTAAGAATGGAGCTGACGCAGCAGCTGTAGCTCCTAGAGCTAATTTTCCTAGAAAACATCTACGGTCATTTTTCTTTTTCATAGCTATATAGTTACCATGGTAAATATAATAAACTTATATAAATATGACAACTGTAAGCTTAAATTGTTTGACAGGTAGATCATAACTAAGACGTGGTGATACGAAGTTCGTTGAAAGCGAGAGTTGCTCAACCTCTTTTGAACTCAGAGAGCAAAATTCCTGTTGCCATTGCTACGTTTAATGACTCACCGGCTCCAAACTTCGGGATTGATAGGGGAGTAGAGATATATTTTTCTAATGCAGCATGAATCCCATTACCTTCATTACCCATGAGCAATATACCGGACTCAGGCAATTTTTGTTCATAGACATTTACACCATTCATAACGGCTCCGAAAACGGGTTTTTCAGATTTGCTGAGATACTTTTCAATTTGAACTTCAACAGTATTTACAGTAAAAATAGCACCCATTGAAGCCTGAATTACTTTTGGGTTGAAAAGATCCACACAATTTTCAGAAAGTACAACTTGTTCGATACCAAACCACGCAGCAAGACGAAGAATAGTTCCCAAATTCCCGGGATCCTGAATGGTGTCTAATACGATCTCTAATTTACAATTAATAAGCTGCGATTCTGGTTTTTTACACACGGTAAAAAAAGGTTGGGGAGAACGCAAAGAAGATATTTGTGAGAGCTCTTTAGTAGATATTTCCTGAACGTTTAATGAAGGGTATTTATTCAAGTCCTGCGGTTTTGTTGTGTAAACCGTTTCAATTAGTTCTTGATCATATTGAATAGCTTCAGTTAGCAGCTTAAACCCTTCGATCACAAATCTGTTTTGTTCTTCACGAAATTTCTTCTGCTGCAAAGCACGAAGTTGCTTGATATGTGCTTTTGAAATCACTTTAACAAAGATAGTTTTAATCTTTAAATACTTGTATTTTTGCTAGTGTTGAAGTCGAAACTAACATATCTGATCGTTGTTGCAATCTCTTTTGTGCTCTTAGGATGTAAAATCACACGAAACGTTCCTGACGGATATTATATGCTTAAAGAGAATGAAGTGAAGATCACTGATGAAGCTTCGATCTCTGAAGATGAGGTTCGCGATGTGATCAAGCAAAGACCAAATCACAAAACATTAGGTGTTAGATTGAAGCTTCGTGTTTTCAATTCAATAGACTCAACAAAAACGGCGAAAAGTCAAAAGAGACGTTACTTAAAGTATCGAAAGAAGAATAGAAAAAAACTAGAACGTCAAGAGCGAATCAACGAAAGAAGGATCGAACGTGCATTACGTAAAGGAAAGAAGACCTATAAACCCAAAGAGGTAAAGCTAAAAGATACAGTTAACCCTAAACCTACCCTTCGGGAAAGGCTAAAATATGACTTTGGAGAACCGCCGAAGATCTTCGATTCTAGTGCGATGAATACCTCCGTTGATCAATTGGACTTATTTCTGCAAAAAAAAGGTTATTTCCATGGTGATGTTAAAGCGGAAGTAAAGTATAAAGAGAAACGAAAAAAGGCAACAGTTCTTTATAAACTCTACCCTCGTACAGCACATATTGTCGATTCAATTTCATTGGAAACTGAAAACCCACAAGTGGCTGCCTTGTATAGCAAGTTTCTTGAAGAAGATGATGATGCATTAACTCCACCTTTCCGGTTTGATACAGATGATCTAGCTACTATGCGAAAGTCACTAGCTGAATACATGAGAAATGGCTCACTCTATGGATTCAAAGCTTCTTATGTCAATTTTGTTGCAGATACAATAGGAAGAGATTCAACCGTTCATATTATTGTAGACATTGCACCTAGATATGTTGGAGATAAAGATGCTCAGGAAAAGAAACCATTCGATTACACTAAAGTTAGAAATGTTTATTTCCACTTGCAAGATACCTTGAATTATGAAGGTAACTTCTATGCTAATGAACTCAAGCCGAGAGGTATTGAATTAAAGCCTTATGATCCAATCCCAACCTTCGATACGCTTGTCTATGATGATTACGATGGCCGTAATGCACAGTTCAGAACGGCTACATTTTTATATAATGGAGAACTAACCTTAAAGGCAAAGTTACTTGAGTTTGAAAATTACCTTGAAGAAAATAACTATTACAAAGGCAAGTTTTTAAACCAATCGTATAACCGACTTTCACAATTGAATATTTTCAGGACAATAAGACCTAAGATCATCGAGAACGATGATCATACTATTGATGTTCACTATTATCTTGTTCCTGCGAAGAAACAAACGTTCAGTTTTGAGCCTAAAGGAACTCATTCAAACAGTTTCTTAGGGGTTGAGGCATCATTGAACTATATCAATCGAAATCTCGGTAATTCTGGTAAACAATTGACGATCAGTTTTAGTGGTGGATTTGAATCGCAACCTCAAATTTTCAATGACAATTCTGAAGAGGAAGTTATCGATGAGGACACCAGAAGTTTTAACACTCTTGAAATAGGACCGACAATTTCTTTAGATATTCCAGGTCTTATGCCTATACCTTTGAAATTACTAACGAAAAGACAAACACCCAAGACTACTATTTCTCTTGCGTATAGTTATCAGGAAAGACCTGACTTTACAAGAAGAACAGGTCAGTTTAACTACTTATGGAAGTTTTACGATGTATATAAAACACAAGTATTTACAATTGGTATTCCTGTAATTGGAGGTATTCAATATGTAAATATTGGTAAGTCACCAGAATTTGAAGAAAGACTTGAAGAACAAAATGATCTATTCTTGAAAAATGCATATAGTAATCAAACCATCTGGAAGGATCTGAAGGTTTCTTATCAGTGGACAAATCAGGAAACACGAACCGGAAATGTAATGTTTTCTTATGGAGCTAACTTTGACATGGCTGGAATGATGTTAAGTTTATTTACTCAAAACCAACCATTGAACAATGAAGGGTTCAAGGAGTTTCTTGGACAACGATTCTCTCAATTCATTCGACTAGACAACGAAGTCCGTTTTCATCATTATCTAAAGCGAGATAGGTCGATAAATTACAGACTTCAGTTTGGAGGTGGTATTCCACTTTCAAATAATGGTATTAACCTACCATTTGATTATAGTTTTTTTGCAGGTGGTTCGAATGATAATCGAGGATTTAGAGCGCGATCACTGGGGCCTGGTGCTTACAAGTATTATTTGGATACAAACAGGACAGTTACCGAGATAGGTGATATACGTTTAGGAGGATCGATCGAATACCGATTTAGGATCTCTGATCTATTAGAAGGGGCGTTATTCTCAGACGTTGGAAATATCTGGAATTACAATCAAGATGATAATCGTCCTGGTGGAAAGATATCTTCTGACTTCTACAAGCAGCTAAGCGTTTCTGGTGGATTTGGATTGAGACTTGATTTTACATTCTTGATCCTTCGGCTTGATCTTGGAATTCCTTTACGAAATCCTGCATTACCGAAAGGGGCCCGATGGATCTTACAGGAAAGAGACCCGATATATCAGGAAGCAATTGACAAGTGGGGAATCAATCCAGATACTGAAGTTCCCTATTATATTGAGGATAATCTATTACCAAACGTATTCCAACCTCAGTTTCATATAGGTATTGGATATCCGTTCTAGTGAAGTGATCGGACCTGATGATATTCTTCAGAAAAAAGATAATCTGTACAGAATATGATTCTCAAGAATCATTAAATTATCGTAATTTTGTTGTCCCTCATTTGGAGGATCAAAACAGAAAAGAAAAGCAATATGAATAGTTGGTTTACAATTAAAGTTAAGTATACGAAACAGTTAGAAGATGGGCGTTTGAAACGTGTGACAGAACCTTATCTTGTAGATGCCATTTCATTTACGGATGCTGAAGCAAGGATTTATGAAGAGGTTGGAACAAATATCAAAGGAGAGTTTCTTATCACTGGGATCTCGAAAACGGATTACGCTGATATTTTCTATTACGAGGATGCGGATGATTGGTATAAATGTAAATTAACTTACGTAAGCGTGGATGCTGATTCTGGAAAGGAAAAGAAGGTTTCGAACAATTTCCTTGTAACAGCTTCTAGCGTAAAAGAGGCTTATGAAAGAATTAAAGAAAGCCTCAGTGAAATGACGGTGACTTTTGAAATTCCATCGATCATGTTGTCTCCAATTGTTGAAGTTCTTCCTTACAATCCGGATCTTGATGTTGAGATCAGTCGAAGACCTATGGAGGAGCATGAGGCTGAAGCTGAAGAAGAAGTAGAGGATGAAGAGACAGGAGTAGTTTCAGAACAAGAATCAACTTCAGATGTTGAAGAAGATGAGGAACTCGATGAAGTAGAATCTACTTTTGAAGACGAAACTGAAGAAGAAGACAAATAGATCAAATGAAGGAATTTGTTACAAAACTTAGAGATGATCACTCTGATTTTGAGAGTGGAAAATTAGAGGATGATATAAAGTCCACTGATCCTATGTTATTGTTTCAAAAATGGTATGAAGAGGCATATGAGCGTAATTGTTCAGAACCTCATGCTGTAACGATAAGTACAGTAAATAAAGATCTACAACCTTCTTCACGAACGGTCTACATGAAAGAGTTGATCGAAGAAGGAATAGTTTTCTATACAAATTATGAAAGCCAGAAAGCACAAGATATCGCTGAGAACCCTAAAGTTTCGGCTCTATTTTACTGGGATTGTTTGGAAAGACAAGTTCGATTAAATGGTGTAGCGGAGAAAGTTCCAGAGGAAATGTCTGATGATTATTTCAATTCTAGACCTCGTGGAAGTCAATTAGGAGCTTGGGCTTCAAAGCAGAGTGCTGCTATTCAGGATAGAGCAAGTTTAGAGAAGGCATACAACGCCGTTGAGGAACGATTCAAAGGTCAAGATGTCCCTAGACCTGAATTTTGGGGAGGTTATTTGATCCGACCAACTTACATCGAGTTTTGGCAAGGTCGACCGAGTCGATTACATGATAGAATTTGCTTTGTTAAAGATAAAAATCGCTGGGAAGTTCATAGAAAGAATCCGTAAATGAGAAATGTAGAACCTTCAGTGTTTCTGTTGGATAATGGAATGCGTGTTGTGTATTTACACGACCCATCTGTTGTTGCGCACCTGGGAGTTACGGTTTTGGCTGGTTCGAGATTCGAACGTGAAAATGAAGTTGGTTTAGCTCATTTTTTAGAACACTGCATTTTTAAAGGGACAACAAATCGAAGGGCTTTTCATATTCTTTCGAGACTGGATTCGGTTGGAGGAGAATTAAATGCATACACTACGAAGGAAGAGATCGCTATTTATGGCTCCTTTACCAAGGATCATTTTAATCGAGCGTCAGAATTACTTTCTGATATTACGTTTAATTCAACATTTCCTGAGAAAGAGATCCAAAAAGAAAAAGCGGTTATCATTGATGAGATCAATTCATATCTTGATAGTCCAGGTGATAAGATCTTTGACGACTTCGAAGCACATTTGTTCAAGGACTCACCATTAGGTTATAATATACTAGGGACAATTGAGTCAGTGTCTTCTTTTTCTCGAGAAGACCTCATTAATTATGTTGATCGCTTATTTCATCCAGAGAATATGGTGATTTCTTTTGTCGGTGACATTCCATCGAAGAGGGTGCTTTCCAGATTGAATAAAGATTTCGGTCAAATTAAATCAAAGAAAGGGACTAGATCCAAACTTGATTCTAAACAAAATGAACCGTTTCGAATAGAGTCTCCTGAAGCTAATTATCAGACACATATCATGCTTGGAGGATATGCTCCTGGATATGATGATGATCAAAGAAGAGCTTTCACTTTATTGATTAATATTCTTGGAGGTCCTGCCTTAAATAGTCGTCTGGTTTTATCGATTCGAGAGAAATATGGATATACCTATAATATCGAGGCAAATTATACGGCATACAAAGAAACAGGGTATTGGTTTGTATATGCTGGAGCAGATCCAAAATATAAAACAAAGATCATTCAGCTGATCAATAAAGAATTAAGACGATTCATAAAGGAAGAGTTAACACCTTCTCAATTGAAGAAAGCGAAAGACCAGTTAAAAGGGCATTTAGCTCTTGGAATGGATAGTAACGTGGGATTAATGCTGAATTTCGGTAAGAGTTTACTGATCTTTAATCGCATAGATACGTTATTGGAAATTCATGATCAGATCGATGCGATAACGGCAAATGATATTCAAGAGATTGCACAAAAGTATTTTCCCGAAGAAGTTTGTTCAACTTTGATTTTTGACGTTCGATAACCTTAGGGGGAGACACCATAAAATTATTAACTTTACGAGTATCCTGAATAAGTATCAATCAGCATGAAAAAAGATTATGATAAATTGGTTTCAGAAATCCAGGAATTGGAGCTCGCACTCAAAAAGAAGAGGGAAGAGGCTAATAAGCTAAATGATGAAACCTATTCTGTTGATGCTCCATCTCCTTTTGAAGAGCAATTTCATAGTCTTCAGTATAAAATGGCAGATTACTTCAATGCTGCTGAGTATTTACCTGAAACGGGAGAGATCAAGATCAAAGGAGAACGCTATTTATTAACCAGATCATCGTCTCTATCTTTCGATTTTTTTCAGGGGCTTCTTACGTTGCTGGATGAAAATACTGGTGAAAGTACATTCGAATTAGCCTATGATCTGTTATTTGATATTGCTCATATTATTGGAAAAAAAGATGCAGAGAATTATGCTGATAAACTAGGACTAGAGTCCCCTGCTGAACGATTGGCTGCGGGACCCGTTCATTTCGCATTCACTGGCTGGGCAAAAGTGGAAATTCTACCAGGTTCTAACCCTACCAATGATGAAAACTTCGTTTTACGTTATCGACACCACCAAGGTTTTGAGGCTGAAGCTTGGAAACGAGAGAAAGGTTTTTCAGATGAATCTGTTTGTGCAATGAGTGCCGGGTATTCTTCAGGTTGGTGTAGCTACAGTTACGGGGTTGAATTAACTTCTATTGAAATTGCCTGTGATGCTAAGGAGCATGACGAACATTGTGAATTCATAATGGCTCCACCTTCTAAATTATCGTTGTATACAGATGCTTTAGTTAAAGAAGGAAGATCTCTACCTAGCTTTTTTGAGAGAAACTTTTTCAAAAAGCAGCTTGCAGAGAATAAAGCGCTAATAAGGAGTGCTGAGGAATTTTCAAAGGTAGGTAGTATTAATGTAGATTTTAAAAAGGATCAAGGTGATTGGTCAGTTGAGGTATATAAGATCTTTGAGATCGATAAAAGACGCAAGAAAGATCTTTTTAAGGCCTACCTTTCACGTTTAGATAAGGTCACACAAGAATTATTTCACGAGAATATCGATCGTTTGATCAAAGAGTCTAAACCTTTTGAGATGAAAAATATACTCCACTGTCCTGATGACAACAAGAAGTGGATAGTTTCATCTTTCAACCCGATCAAGGACGAGAAAAATGATGTAGTTGGGATGAGAGGACTGGTTCAGGATATTACTCATCATATGACGGGAGACAGAGAATTGGATCATTTTTTCAAGATCTCTGCTGATCTATTGTGTATAGCAAATCATAAAGGATATTTCGTACGAGTTAGTCCAGCCTGGATGGATCTTTTGGGATATACAGAGGAAGAGTTACTTTCTCAGCCTTATACAAAGTTCGTACACCCAGATGATCGTTTAAAAACAACACACGAGAAAAAGAGACTACCCGGAGATTATGATCCTAGGAGTTTTGAAAATAGGTATTTGACGAAATCTGGGGAAGTGGTTTATCTTAGTTGGCATTCTAGAGTGGATGAAATGACAAATTTGATCTATGCAACAGCGAGAAACGTAACTAAGGAGAGAAAAAAAGAGCAACGACTATTATCCTCACTTGATGAAAAAGAATTACTACTAAGAGAAATTCATCATCGTGTAAAAAATAACTTGCAAGTTATTTCTAGTCTTCTATCACTTCAATCAGGGATGAAAAAGAGTGCGGCAAATTTAGAGAGGCTCTATGAGGATAGTCAAAATCGTATTAAATCGATGTCGGCGATCCATGAAATGTTCTACAAGTCAGAATCGCTTGATAAGATCGAGTTCCCCGTTTACGTTAGAAAACTAGTGATCGATCTTATATATAGTTTGAAAGGAAAAGGTAATAATGTTTCTTTAGATTTTGAAACAGATGATATCAGATTCGATCTAGATACTGCAATTCCTCTCGGACTTATAATAAATGAGATTATCACGAATGCCCTCAAGCATGGATTAAAAGATGTTAAAGAGGGTGTTATAAAAGTAGAGTTCAAACTCGCGAATGATGAAGTTCATCTTACAATAGGTGACTCAGGGAAGGGAGCGAATACAAACCCTTTAGAACGAAAGAACGAAACACTCGGAATGATGATGATCAATGACCTGGTTGAACAAATTGGAGGCAGCATAAAATATCTACCTGAGTTAAAAGGTACTTATTATCATCTGACTTTGCCGTATAAACATTAGAACCTATAATCGATTATTAGGTTTAAATTTAGCATGTCTGTTGTGTTGATCTTTTGTGCGTGACTCATCGATCCATCCTCAGCCTCGATCTTACAAACAAGTAAACATTGAATATCTAATCCCTCAAGATAACCTTCAAATTTGTAGTCGAACTTGCTCGATAGATGGTAGTAATCATCGATTGCATATTTGTTTAATCTTTCATCATCAAGTTGTGGCTGGTCAATATAACCAGCTCCAAAAGACAGATAATATGGTTTGTTGACAGGCTCGAATTTATACTTTATTACATATGAATTTAACCCTCCATTACCTTCAAAAATCTCTCTGGGCTGACTTGCATAAAATTTCTCACGTCCCCATTCACGTGGGAACAAATATCTTCCATTTTTAGAAATGCCAAAATAGTTTGCTGTTAATTCATGGTTTTTTCGTTTGATACCCATTCTTCCTCCTATTGCAAAAGTCGATTCATTTTTAAGTATATAAGTAAGTCTTTGATCTTTATTACCTCCATGATTCAAGGAATATTGATATAGCCCTTGTAGCCCAAAAAGTAGATTAAACTTTTCTTTTTTTAATTCATGATCAATCTGACCAAAACTCAGGTTAAAAATGTTTTCGGCTGTATAATTCCATGCTTGAAAATCCCATTCCTTTTTTTCGTGTTCAACACCCAAAACTCCAATTCCTTTAGTGGAAATGTGACCGTGATAACTTAATGAATCACTTAGTGGGTTTCTTCCTTGATCATAAATCCCAAGTGTGTGATCAATTTTATACCAATGAACTGTTCCTCTAACGGCCTCTGAAATAAACCACCCTGCGATAAAGTTTAAGTGATCTTTATGGTATTGCGCAGTTAAACCATTAAATATATTTGGACGCATTCGATTATCATTCTCATTGAGTAATGGAGACTCAAATTTTTGTCTACCCAATTCTAGTTCAAAATGCTCTTTTTCGTACGTCAAAAAGAATTCTTCAAGCCGGTCAAGGTCTTTTGAATTGTCTACGTCGTTCAGATCATAAAGCTGTCTTTCATATCGACTTGACTGTCCAGTTGGTTCATCGATACTCTCAAGATTATAATTGTAAAGCTGAAAGACGAAGAAACCACTAAAACCCAAGTGAAATCCGTGAAATGATGGTGAGTAATAACCTAAACCTGCTCCTGTAGCAAAAGTGAAATAGTCATCAAGATCACCTTCATTTATCGTTGACATTGCAAAAGATCGCTTGTGAAATTCAAAATATCCTTTATCAAGATCCATCCAAAGACGATCACTTATTGAATCAGGGTGAATATCAGCTCTATGCCCAGGTTGACTGTATACTATGGTTGATAATATTATTGAGATTGTTAGTAACAATATTCGATGCGCCATCATGAATTTGAATTTCTACAAATTTCGAATTTTGATACCTATAGGTCAGTTACAAAAGTTACCTAAAAAAAAGACCCCGATTCATTATTTTGATTCGAGGTCATAACTATTAACTAATCAGTGATCAATGAGGTAGCTTATCTCTTAAAAGTCCGTACAAATATGTACCTATTATAGCAAAGAGAAAAACAACTCCTAAAGAAAGGAATCCATATCCAATATTAACAACCATAGGACCTGGACAAGCACCACTTAGGGCCCAACCTAACCCAAATATGATTCCGCCTATAAGATAGCGCGCAATAGATTTATTCTTCGGATAGAACTTGATTGTATTCCCTCCGATATCTCGTAATTTAAACTTCTTAATTAACGCTACGCCAATAATTCCGAGTACTACTGCAGTTCCAATGATTCCATACATATGAAAAGCTTGAAACCTGAACATCTCTTGTATTCTGTACCATGAAATCGCTTCTGACTTTGCCATTACAATTCCAAACAGGATACCTACGACTAAATATTTAATAAATTTCATTTTATACTATTTTAAAATAAATGGAAAGTTTAAAGTATTGCTGGGAATATCATAGGGAAGAAAACATACGTCATGATTAGACCTCCAATGAAAAAACCAATCACGGCAATAAATGATGGGATCTGCAAATCTGAAATACCACTTATGGCGTGTCCAGAAGTACATCCTCCTGCATAACGTGCTCCAAACCCAACGAATATACCTCCAATTGCAAGTAACAGTAGCTTTTTCCATTCTAGTAATGCACTTAGCTCGAAAAGCTCCATTGGTTGAAGAGTTGTAGGTTTTGAGAACCCAAGCTCATTTAAGTCCTGAATAGTGTTTTCTGAAATCTGTACTGGATGTTCCCCAACTGTCAAGAATTCATAGGCAATGTATCCACCAATTACAGATCCAATGAGAAATACAATGTTCCAAATTTGTTTTTTCCAGTCAAAATCGAAAAAGCTAACTCTTTTTCCAGCACCACCAATAGAACACATAGTTCTAAGGTTTGCTGAAAAGCCAAAAGACTTTCCAAAGAATAACAAGATAAACATGATTGATGAAATGATAAGCCCTGAAAACCACCATGGCCAAGGAGCGAGAATAAAGTCTATCATAATTTATTTAATTTTATATGAAATAACAGGTTTGTAAAGATGGTTGATGAGTCTCTCTGTTGCACTTTTATGTAAGATACTTCCCTTACCATGTGTTCCAATACAAACTATGTCGACATCATGCATTTGTTCGAAGTGAGTAACACCCTCTTCTACATTTGAGTCCACCAAAATATGTGGAGTATAGTTCTCAAGATTATTGTTTTGTGCAAAAACATCCATGTTTGATTTAATCTTTGCATGGTCACCATCCGATTTAGTAATCTGTAGAAAGTGAAGCGCTGTATTATGGTCTTTTATGAAAGATTTAAGTAAATCAAGTGATTGATTATCGTTTTCTTCAAAATTGTGAACAAGAAGAATGTTTTTAACATCTAGTGCTGATCGGTCACACATTAAAGTTAATACAGGTACATCAGATTTTCTGGCCACATGCTGTGCTTCAGAACCAGTAAAACGTTCTGCGAAACCAGAGGAACCTTTCGTACCCATGGCAATTAGATCGTAATTGTGTTCTTTTGCGTAACCAATGATTTGAGATGTCGTGTTCCCTAAAACGATATCAGTGGAAACAGTTGTATTCTTTCTTTTGATATCAGCCATTTTGTTTTCAGCCATTTCATATTGCGTCTTGACATAATCGGCATCGATTTCTCCACAAGTGACAATCTGTTTATCAGAATTTAGAGAAACAGTGTCAGGAGCATCCAAGATATGAAGGAAAGTAACTTCCATGTCTGAGTGTTTAGATAGGTTTTTAACCATCTGATACGCAAACTCTGACTGAACTGAAAAATCTGTAGGAATCAGTACTTTTATCTTATTATTGTTCATGGTTCGATTTATTTTTCTAAAGATTGTAGCTTAGCTGTATTGATGCCGTTGATGACATTTGTAAAGCCATTTTTTTCTAAAATTTGAAGAGCATTAGATGCGCGTGCCCCACTTTGACAAAATACAACGATCTGATCATCTTTATTCAGCTCGTCCATTCTGCTATTGAGCTCGTTTAGAGGTATGTTTTTAGCATCCTCAAAGGTACCTGCTGCATATTCGCCCGGTGTTCGAACATCTATAAATACTGCTTTGTCAAAATCAATACCTGATTTTTTCTGATGTTGTGCTACTTTTTTCTCTTGTTTCTTCATCGGTTGTTCTTCCTGAGCGGTTGAACAACTTGCTATGAGAAGAGGTAGTATAAGTAGCAAGGAGATTGTTTTTATCATAATTTCTTAGTTTAAAAGGTTATCAACTTGCTGAAAAGTTCCACCGTTGGTTACATTTCTAATCCCATTCTGTTCCAGGATGGATTTAGCTTGTCCAGATCGGTTTCCTGATCGGCAAAAAACGACAATATTCTCTTTCCCTTTGAACTTATCAATATTACCATTGATTTTGTCAAGAGGGATGTTTACTGCACCTTTCGCACTTCCTGAAGAAAACTCTCCAGGGGACCTCACGTCTACTAAAAATGCGTTGTCGTTAACGATTTTCTTTAACTCTTCCGTTTTCGCTCCAGGCGATTTAAATAAATCAAAAAATCCCATAATTGTAATTTTATTAGAGTGAGTCCAAATGATCGGACTCACTCATCTTATTATTTTACGATTTCATTACTTTACTTTGACAAACGTAATCTGTCTTAGGTACACCAGCTTCTGCAATTGCATTGAATCCGCCGTCGATTTCAGTAAAGTTGTGGTAACCACGTGATTGTAGAATACTTGATGCGATCATACTTCGGTAACCACCTGCACAGTGCACGTAGAAGTGCTGATCTGGATTAATATCCTTGATCCATTCGTTTATACTTGCTAGAGGTCTACTGTATGACTCTTCAACATGCTCAGCTGACCATTCTGATTCTTTACGAACGTCATATACTTGATCCTTCTCAACATTCAGACGCTTCTTAAATTCTTCGGCAGATATTCTGTCTACCGTATCGATCTCACGATCTTCAGCTTTCCAGGCTTCAAAACCTCCTTTCAGGTATCCAATTACATTGTCAAAGCCAACTCTACTTAATCTGATAACTACTTCCTCTTCCATTCCTTCATCAACAACCAATAAAAGTGGCTGTTTAACATCTCCGATCATTGCACCAACCCATGGAGCAAAATCTCCATTGATACCAATATTGATAGATCTTGGAACAAAGCCTTTTGAGAAATCACCGCTACTTCTAGTATCCAGTATTAGAGCACCTGTTGACTCAGCTGCAGTTTCGAATTCTTTCGGACTTAAAGGAGTTTTTCCTTTCTTAATCACCTCATCCACATTATCATATCCTTTTTTGTTCATCGCAACGTTAGCTCCAAAGTATGCAGGAGGTGGGAGTAACCCGTCAGTTACAGCCTCAACGAAAGCCTCTTTATTTGGCTGATTCAAGGCGTAATTCGTTTTCTTTTGATTACCCAAGGTGTCAACAGTGTCCGTCGACATATTCTTACCACAAGCAGAACCTGCACCGTGACCTGGATAAACAGTAACATCATCTGCCAATGGCATGATCTTGTTCATTAATGAATCATATAAATGACCAGCAAGTTCCTCCTGAGTCATACTCGCTGCTTTTTGAGCAAGATCCGGACGTCCAACATCTCCTAAGAATAAGGTGTCTCCCGAGAAGATTGCGTGATCTTTTCCATTTTCATCGATCAACAAATATGTTGTCGACTCCATTGTGTGTCCTGGGGTATGTAAAACCTTAATTTTTACATCTCCGATCTCAAAGATTTGCTCATCTTCAGCAATGATACAATCAAATGAAGGGTCAGCATTCGGACCATAAACGATATCAGCACCAGTTTCCTTACTCAGATCAACATGGCCAGATACAAAATCAGCATGAAAATGAGTTTCGAAAATGTACTTTAGTTTAACATTATCATCATTTAACTTTTTCAAGTATGGTTTTGTTTCGCGCAGTGGATCAATGATCGCAGCCTCGCCTTTACTAGTGATATAATATGCTCCTTGAGCAAGGCATCCAGTATAAATTTGTTCAATGTTCATATTTCAGTTGTTTTTCTAGTTGTTCAATAATCTTTTACAAAGGTCGGAAATCAATGTAGATCTCACAGTTACAAAAGTTACATTTTAAGAAAGATTCTAAATAAACTATTTTCGAATGAGTTCAATCCAAACCTCACTTCCTTGTCTTGCCGGGTGAGAATTATAACATTTCTCTAGGTGTTCTACTTCGAATTTCTCCTTGAATAACCTTTCATACTCCATTTTGTTTCCTCCGAATGGAGGACCTCCTTGAAAATCACGATCAAACAAAACGCCGCATAATTTTCCGTTAGAAGATAATAGGTTGTACATTTTATCTACATATGCTTCTCTTAGACTCGGATCAAGTGCACAAAAGAACGTTTGCTCAAGTATTAATTCATAATCACCTTCGTGTTCAAAGAAGTCACCTTGAATGATATGAGCATCACTTTCAGCGTATTTGTTATTGAGCTGTTCAATTAATCGTGGTGCAATATCTATGATCGTTACATTCTTAAATCCACTATCAATTAAATACGACAACTCATAAGCGTTTCCAGCACCGGGAATTAATATTTTCATGTTTTTATCAGAGATTGTATCTATGTATTCCTTTAGTGGAGGTGACACTTCTCCTAAGTCCCAGCCAGTTTGGTTGTTGATATATCTGTTATTCCAAAAATCCTGATCTAACTTCATCTTTCTTGTGTTTATACGAAGATACGAAAAGGGATACGAAAGTTTTATCTCCACAAATAGATAGTCTGAACACCTTATGATGTTCTGGCAAATCATTAACTTTAATGAGAAAAAGGAGATATGGTTATTACGACAGCAGAAACATTACCTAAAAAAGAGATCTTAGAAGTCAAAGGAATAGTTCGAGGTAGTACCGTTCGGGCAAGAAACTTTGGACGAGACATTTTCGCTGGATTAAAGAATCTTGTAGGAGGAGAGATCAGCGAGTATACGAAGTTACAGGCGCATTCAAGAGAAGAGGCACTTAAAAGAATGATTGACGATGCTACAAAACTTGGAGCTGATGCAGTCATCAACGTTAGGTTTAGTACTTCAACTATTATGCAGGGGGCCTCTGAGATATTGGCTTATGGAACAGCAGTAAAGGTTGAAGATAAATGATGATTGCCTGGTTCATAGTCGTAATTTATGTCTTAATCGGTTTAGGTTTACTAGCCGGATTGATATATGTGATCGTTAAGAGAATTCAGGATCGGGAAAATGAAGATTTTGAACGCCGGGATAATTGATTATTTGATCAAGGATCTAAATTACCTTAAAATAAGTGTTCTGGTATCTCTTATAATCGGAGCACTTTTATTATCTCGTTTTATATTTGTTGTTATTCAGCGGATCGAAGAGCGAAAGAAAGAGGATTTTGAGAAAAGAGATAATTAACTATTAATTTACATTAAATCTTAATTCTTCGCCAAGTATTCACTATTTTTGCAGCCGCATTTACATTATAAAATAAATAAAATGGCAGGAAATAGAACATTTACAATGATCAAGCCCGATGCAGTAGAAAGCGGGAATATTGGAAATATCATTCAGATGATCACAGATGCTGGATTTGAGTTGAAGGCGATGAAATACACGCGTTTGACAGAAGATCAAGCAAAAGAATTTTACGCAGTTCATAAAGAGCGTCCTTTCTACCAGGAATTGGTTGACTACATGATATCAGGACCGATTGTCGCTGCAGTATTAGAAAAAGAAAATGCAGTAGCTGACTTTAGAACATTGATCGGTGCTACAGATCCTGCAGAAGCAGAAGAGGGTACTGTGAGAAAGAAATATGCAGAGTCAAAAGCGAAAAATGCAGTTCACGGATCTGATTCAGATGAGAACGCTAAGATCGAGTCTGATTTTCATTTCGGTGCTGACGAGATCGTAGATTAATTATTAAGATAAAACGATTTTTTAGCCTCGTCTTTTTGACGGGGCTTTTTAATTTATACCTACTTCATCCCTCATTTTTTTGACATCCAGATTCTCAATGAGATCTAATAGTGAGGGGAACCATTTTTCATGATAGCCATACTTAGGATCGAGAAACTCTTCTATAGCATCTTCTTTTGCCCAATTCTGAAATACCATTCTGTACGATGCAATAACAACTCCTGTTCTATCTGAACCATGCAGGCAATGGATTAAAATGGGAGAGTACTGATCCCTTATGATTTTTAGTGCTCGTATAATATCATTTTGATCCATTCTCCAGGTATTTATTTTCAAACGCTCCAGATCAAGATCAGTTCTTTTTACCCGTCTTTTATCGCTCACACGGTTTCTCAAGGATAAAATTGTTTTTATTCCCATAGAATCTAGTTGCTGAAAACCAACTTTACCAGGTTGAGCAGACCTATAAATTTTATCATCCACTTTGTAGAGATTCTCTACTTCAGTAGAGTTGATCTCCTGAGCTGTTGAAGAAAAGAAGTTGAATAAGAGAATGGAGAAAATAAATACTTTCATAATAGGTTCTAATAAAAAAAGAGCCACTAATGAGCGACTCTTTTTATTATCATAGAATAGCTCTAATTAAACGAGCATCATCATTGGGTTTTCCATGTAAGATTTGAAAGTATTCAAGAATTCAGATCCGGTCACACCATCAACCACTCGGTGATCACAAGACAATGTTACTCTCATAACGTTTCCTGGAACAACTTGACCGTCTTTTACGACAGGTACTTGTTTAATACCACCAATTGCCATAATACAACTATCAGGTGGATTAATGATGGCAGTAAATTCTTCAATATTGTACATTCCAAGATTAGAGATCGTAAATGTATTACCTTCCCAATCTTGTGGCTGTAATTTTTTGTCTTTTGCTTTCTGAGCATAGTCTTTCACTTCAGAACCGATTTCCATCATTCCTTTAGTATCAGCAAATCGAACTACAGGAACGAGTAATCCTTCTTCTACCGCTACTGCTACTCCAATATGAACGTGATCATTCTTTCGGATCTTATCACCTAACCATGCACTGTTAACTGCAGGATGTTTTCTCAATGCAATTGCTGATGCTTTTATGACCATATCATTAAACGATATTCTCACACCATCTTGAGCATTTACTGCTTTTCTCGCCTCGATTGCATTGTCCATGTCAATATCCATCGTGAGATAGAAGTGAGGAGCTGTAAATTTACTCTCTGAAAGACGTTTTGCGATCGTTTTTCGCATTTGAGAAACATTCACATCTGTATATGACTCCTCTGTTGCTGCCGCCCTAGGAACGGGAGCATTACTTCCTTCAGGTCTTTCATATGGAACGTAGTTTTCAATATCTCGCTTTACAATACGACCATTTTCACCAGTTCCTTGCACGTTAGAAAGTTGTATTCCTTTCTCTTGTGCTAATTTTTTAGCTAATGGAGAAGCGAATATTCTACCGTCTGAATTAGATTGAGTATCTCCGGAATCAGATTTAACTGGCTCTGGTTTCGGAGTTTCAGATTGTTTAGCTGCAGGCCTTTCTTCTTGTTTCTCTGGTTCAGGAGCACTTTTACTTTCAGGTTCTTCTTCTTTTGAATCACTTTTCTTTTCCTCGCTGTCTCCACCGTTGTCCTTTTGGTGTTCTGCAATTATCGCATCAACATCTTCACCATCGTCACCGATGATAGCGAGGATGTCATTTACAGGAGCAGTTTCTCCTTTATCAACACCTATATGAAGTAATTTTCCATCATAGAACGATTCAAACTCCATAGTCGCTTTGTCTGTTTCGATCTCTGCGAGCAGTTCACCAGACTCAACACTGTCACCAACTTTTTTATGCCATTCTGCAACGACACCTTCTGTCATGGTGTCTGATAACTTGGGCATGAGAATTACTTCTGCCATTTTCTGTAATTTTAATATTCTTTGATATATGGATAGTCCTCATCCATGTATACGTCTTTGTACAATTCTTCGGGTTTAGGATAATCCGCATTTTCAGCGAATTCAATAGCCTCTTTAACTTCATTTGCAACCCAATCCTGAATCTCTTTGATCTCGTCTTCTGAAAGGAATTTGTTGTCCTTGATCACTTTTAAGCAGTGTTCAATTGGATCCTTTTGCTGGTACTCTTTTACTTCCTCTTTGGTTCTGTACTTTTGAGGATCTGACATTGAGTGACCTTTATAACGGTAAGTTCTGATATCTAATAAAGTAGGTCCTTCACCTTTTCTCGCTCTTTTTACAGCCATTTCAACTGCATCATGTACCTCTTCAGGTGACATTCCATTAACACTGTATGAAGGCATTTCATAAGAAGATCCCAACTTAGAAAGGTCCATCACATTAGTGGTACGTTCTACCGAAGTACCCATTGCGTAATTGTTGTTTTCCACAATAAAGATCGCAGGCACTTTCCACAACATAGCCATGTTGAACGTTTCATGAAGTGCACCTTGACGCGCAGCACCATCTCCAAATGAAACAACAACTACGTTATCAGTCCCCTTATATTTTTCTGCAAAAGCAACACCTGCACCCATTGGGATCTGTGCTCCAACAATTCCATGACCACCCATGAAGTTCTTCTCTTTATCAAAGAAGTGCATTGATCCTCCTTTTCCTTTTGAAACACCTTCCTGACGCCCGTAAAGCTCGGCCATGAGTTTACGAACATCTGTTCCCAGTCCAATAGGATGAGCATGATCTCTGTATGCAGTCATATGCATGTCAGTAGGCTTTGTTGCACTTACAGTTCCCGCAACTACTGCTTCCTGACCAATGTATAGGTGACAAAATCCACCAAATTTTTGTTGAATATAAAGCTGTCCAGCCTTTTCCTCAAACTTTCGCATGAGTAGCATATCTTTATACCACTTGATATACGTTTCTTTAGGGAATTTCAGTTTGTTAGAACTCTTCCCTTTGCGTGTCGTTTTCTTTGGCTTTTGTGTCGATTTTGCTGCCATTATGTTTCATCGTTTAAATCAGTGAGACAAATATAGAATTATATTTTTTTTACCCTCTTAAAAGTGCAGTAGAAAAGTACAGTTTCTAGTGTTTAGTACCAAATGTTAACGGTAGTAATTCTGAGATCCCAGGAACAGAGATAACAGAACCGTCACCATTTAACATTACAATTTCAAATTCTTTATCCTGTCTAAGTGTAAACTCAGCCATAACTTGTCTGCAGCTACCACAAGGGGAGAGGATACTTTTTTCATTTAATAGGTCACCGTCACCCACTATTCCTATTCGTATGATCTTTTCATCAGAATGGTTCGCACCATAAGCAAAAAGAGCTGTTCTTTCCGCGCACAACCCATCAGGATAAGCCATGTTTTCTTGATTACTTCCATGTATGATCTTTCCGCTTTCAAGTTGAAGAGCGCTTCCTACTTTGAATTTTGAATAAGGGGCATACGCCTTACTTTGGGCATTTCTAGCCTCTGATAATATTGAACGATACTCCTCAGGAGCGTCGTTGATCGAGTTAAAATATTTGTAACTAAACTTTATTTCTCTCTCCATAAATCTATACTCATGTGTTCAAATCGCGCAATTTTTTGAAATTGAGCATTTACGAATATAACAGTATAGCGCAATTATTGTGTGCTATACCCTTGAATATTTCTATATTGTGCTTGAATACGATCATAAGTTAGAAGACCAAATTTGATGAATAACATTCTTGACAT